>Ga0116227_10000293_pt1 | contig 92903 bp, 67 predicted proteins | sample S1TSphgellanicum_FD_89693 | JGI IMG/M metagenome (GOLD analysis project Ga0116227, IMG submission 89693) | Host-associated microbial communities from peat moss isolated from Minnesota, USA - S1T2_Fb - Sphagnum magellanicum MG | ecosystem: Host-associated > Plants > Peat moss > Unclassified... | reverse complement strand
TAGCTCATCAAATTAACCCAGCCTTTGGAATCAATATATAATTGACCAGGTGCTAACCAGTGTTGTGCAAGTATATCATTTAGCTGGATACGTTCATCAGGTACATATATTGTATATTTTTCATCTTATCTTATTTTTTCAAAATCAATGTACCCTAATCAAATGGATACCTAAGGATATATAATTTTGAAAAAATATATCCATTTCATAACCTTGGATATAATTTTTTAAATACTTGTATCCAAGCCTGAGTATGTTCTCAAACCTAGGTAAATCTTATTAAGGTAACTTTCACCTAAACCTTAAAATCGATGTCATTATCTCACTTAAACCCTAAAATTGCCACCACTATTCACATAAACCCCAAAACTGCTTGACCTAAACCCAAACATTTTAAAGTGATTAAGTTTTGTTTATGGGTAAAATTTTAAAAAATAAAATATTCTAATACAATTTTATTATTTTAATTTGACATCACATGTGTGCATTGTCCCATCCATTTTAGGCTTGTGATAGTTGATTAAATAAATTTCAAAGTGTGAAAAGAAAATCATTTTTAATAAATAAGATTTAAAAAATTATCCTTTTTAATCCTTTTGTTTACCCTTAACATGGGTATATGATAGGGGTTATCTAGACCTTACCTTAATGAAACAAACAAAAAAACATAATATACATTTATTCTTGGGTAAATCAATTAAAATTTTGCATATACCCTTACCTCAAGATATATCAAAAATATATACACCTAAACAACACTAACATTAACGTACTTGATTCATTTTATGTTAACTATATATATTAAATCCTTGCTTGCAATACACCTAAATAAAACTTAACTACTTGAATGAGTGCTTTTGTTGTAAAGGGATAGGCATTATCTTTTATTACTAAACTAGTGGATTGATCATGTCTATGGAATAAACATGTGTGTGAGGAGAATAGAAAAAAATTATGTGCAATCAAACAAAGCCTGAGGCATTGATCTTACTTCTTGTTGTTGTTATGATTCAACAAGGGTTTGTTGCTACTTCCCATGTTGCACTAAACATGTAATACATCATATTCATATGTGAATTCAATTGTCCCACTTTTCAATCTTCCTATAAATTGTTTATCACCATCACATGCACTAACCAATTCTCGACTAAAAACTTTTTGTAGTTTGTTTGTTCTAAAATGACTAGCAAATTTCATTTGCTATGTAGTCCCATTTGTTGAAGAAATGCAACCTCTAAGCTACACATGCCCAATAGAGTTGGTAAATGCCCAAAATTAAGTGCAAAAAGGAAAATACTATAAATTGATATTATTTTATTTTAAAAAAAATAAAGATGCAAATATAATGAAATGAGCCAAATACAACTAACATAAACATGAGTAACAGAGTGCATTCATGGTTGGGGTACCACAAAAGGAACCATATAACCTTTTGTCTTGTGTTTTGAATTCTAAAATAAGGACCTAGTAAAATAAATGTTCTAAGATGCTAAACAATAAAATAGAGATATGTATATTTAAATTCAATCAATAAATGTTATAATGAATGATTCAAATCAATTAAACAAATTTCAAATGTCATGTTCAAGTATAAACCAAAAGGAATGTAAGATTACAGGACATTTCTAGGAATGACATACTTTCATTTAATGGAGTGCCAAAACTTGTTTAAAAACATCAAATAATATCTTTTTTTTGCACCAATGATTTCTATGTTTTTTTTCAAACCTTCGAAATGTAATTTTATAATTTAAAAAATTAACTTGATTATCCTTATTAATGCAACCTTTTTATGAAAAAAATCCAAGATTTTAACATCAATTCCACACAAAAATTCGTATTTTATCATACGAAAAATTTATGCTATCATATTAAACATATTTTATTCTATGTATGGTTAAAATATGGAGCAATTTGGATAAATATCCTATTGGGTGCAATCATAATCCAATGAGCCAACATTGACAAAGGACTAACCATAAATGCGCCCATTTTGAACATTTTCATTTTTTTCATTAAAAATATTTTTTGAAGGATTTTTTTTGCAACATGTTTTTTAAAATATTTACAATTCTCCTAATAAATTACTTGTGTTAACTCTTTTTGAATAAATATGATTTTTTTAAAAGTGTACAAATTCTGCCAAATTTTACGTTTCATCTTGAAAAATGATCATAATTTCAAATCATGCTAAAATATAATAACTATTTTTATCTTTAATTTTTTGTATCATAAGCCACAACTTTGTTCAAATGTCATACAAATTATGACTCATCTGCATCTAGCAAATAATTCTTGAAATTTGAACATTCTAAAATTATATTTTGAATTTATAAAATTTTCAAGTACCACAAATTTTTAATTATGAGTGTTTTTCATATATGAATAGTAGGTTATCATCATTTCAAAAAATTCCCATCAACATTCCTTTATTGAAAAAGTTCTTACCCTAATGTTTTATAAAATTGATTTTGGGGTGTTGAAGTTCAAAATTCCTTTACTAAAACCAAAACTCAATTTATTAAATAAATTTTATTTTTAAAAAAATTTCAACACATGATTTTTGGCTCGTTTGACTATGATTGCACCTTGTTGAGTCCTTTTCGATAATCCTTCGCAATGGAACACAATTCTTGAGCCATCTTTTAAAGCACTGATGAATCCATTGAATAACCCTAAATTGTTTCAACATTCCCACCATCACCACGATACCTTTGCAGGAAGATGCATACATGTTTTCTGTTGCAGCGATGCTTGTTTTTAGGATCTGTAAAATGTTCACAAGGCTCTTTCACATGCACATGTGAGGAAGATGTTAAGTGAGCAAAGGGTCCTTATTGCAGACAATACAAAAGTACAGCTGCTTCTTTTTTTTTCCTTTGTCTACCCTTGGGCCGAGCCATCTTTTTCCCACAAAAGATGAATGATGCCCAGACACATTTTGGTGCTGCCCATTATAGACTTTGGATCCCGATGTTAGTGTCTGTTATACACATTTTGGACGGGTACATAAACAGGCAGTCAGGGGAAAAAGAAGCAAGCAGTATTTCTTTGTACTGCCTGCAATAAGGGCCTTTTGCTCATTTAATGTCTTCCCACATGTGATACAACAAGGCCTCAACACCTTGATAGCAAGTTCCTCCATTTGCTTGTCTTGTCAAGAGTAAACCTTCATTGCAGGAAATGCACTAACATTTAGCAGATATTGGCAGGCTCCCATTTACTATACTATGCTGGTGTTGCAGAAGTCAGCTGGTCTGGGTCTGGGCCATGCCTTCAACAATTCACATGTCATGTATGTTTTTGGTGTGGATAGGGATCTGGACATTTAGTGTGTCTCAGGTGGTGGCTTCAGGTTATGTGGAGAGGAATGGTGATTTTCATTGATGGATTGTTCTGATGAGTAATTTTTGCATATTAGATGGTGACATGGGAAGAGATATCTTTTACCCACTTGTGCTTACAAGCTTGTGTACTGCAAGCCTAGTAGAAAGTGTTGTTCTAAACTCTACCACAGTTCCAAGTTCCTTCTTCATGGCTTGACTCATCTTATGCATGTAGCACACAATTTCAACTTGAACCCACAGTTCTATACTCAGAGATGTCTGTGCGTTGAAAAATCACGTGTTTCTAGCTTGATTTTCTTGCAATGACCATGAGGATTGTTCTGAGCTGCAATGCATTTTGTTGTCAAATGCGTGCCATGGTGTCATGAGATTACTGAACTCTGTTGACTTGTAGAGGTAGAGCATGAGACCAATCGATATTGTAATCCTTGAGGTTTCTTTTCCAGAAGTATTGTCCACTAACAAAATGGAACTTGCAGGTGTTATCAGTCAGCTTGTTTTGGACTGGGGCAAATTGTTTGCAACACACTGCATACAGTAGTTGCAGGCTGGCCTTGTGATGCTTGTTCTTGGACAAGGGGCTCCTGGTGCTCTTCCTTTGCCCTGCTATCCCTGGCTTAGGATTCTCCAACATGATGTGACAACTTCCTTGTGAAGCATTTGCTATGGCTGCCTTTTTACAGCTGTGATTTGGACTCTGCACTCGAAGTACCATGCAATTCCATTTGACTCAGAGGAAGTACCATGCTCTCAAGCTTCAAGGGTTAAATGTGGTGTAGGCTGCCCAGATCAGAGTCGACCAATAGAGAAATCTGCAAAGTAACCTTGCTTTTGGGCCCTCTTTCACCCCTATCCTCAACTTCAATCTCAAACCTTGCTATTCGCCAACGCAAAGAAATTCTATCGAATCAGGGATATAAAATGTTGGAACTCAATACTACAATATCTAATGTACTGGATTTGAAGTAATTATAGTAGCTGGAAGCACAGTAGCAGTGAAGGCACTCAGAAAAAAAAAAGGATGAAACTCAAATGACATTAAACTTTGTTATAATCTGAGTTTGACTCCCTGTTTAATAGGGATGCACTTTTTTTATTGTTTATTGATCTCACCTCCTTAATGACCAAACTCTAGGTACTGATGTTGCATTTCCTTTACAAATATCTTTAATAAGGTAATCTTTCAGTTTGAAATGGGTCATAATATTCTTCACAGTGCTTCAGATTGTTACAGAATCTGGTCATCTTCAGTTCTGGGAAAAGAAATTGACTTGCTTATTGGATGATGCCACAAATAAGGGGATTGAGATTACAGATTGGTAAAAATGTGTGCCTTTTTGTGCTGAATGGAACTGTTGTTGAATATGGTAGACACTTGTATGGTTTTTCAACAAGTATGTTTATGTACAGGTTTGTTCATACTGATCTGGTTTCTTGCAGAACATCAAGTTCCCTTGAATCAAGGAGTACTGTAAGAACCTTCCCCTCTTATGCCTTCTGATATACAAGGGGTTCATGATAATGTTTGCCCCACTCTTTAAAAGGGGTAATGCCCATGGGTCTGAGACATTCCCAAAATGTGGGGGTTGAACTCAGCTCCTTCCTCATCCAAGGCACCTTGTTAGGGAACACCCCCACCCTGGGCTATACCCTACTTGTCCTCACTAACACTTTGGAGGTGATCATTGTGGCAGTTGTAGAAAAGCCAGAACAAACATAGCGAGAATGAGTGTGGCCATAACCTTATGAGAGTCACTCACAAAATGTCCTTAATAGCAATGACTAGCTCCCATTACTCCCAATTGATTTCATTAGCTCCCAAATGGTGTGCTCAGATAATTGTATAATGGTCTGCTCAAAATTTCCAGTAAACAAATATTCACAAATCTGCATCCTGACTTTCAATCACAAGACCACAGAGGAGATCTTAACAATCAACCCAATGAACACACTGAACTCCCATATTTCAATTTGACAGAATACTACATGTCATCAATCATCACCTTGTTTGCTACAAAAATACTCTTTGATAGATTAGCAGCTCTGACTCTCAGGATTTGACACACAAATCCTTTCATTCTATTCTGCTGTTTGCTTACTATCATTCTGCTTCTTCCAAAGATTGGCCAGCCAGATCACTTGCCATAAACCACCATTAGCGAAATGAGGAAGGATAACTTGAGCCCACCTAGGGAAAGAGGGGGCAACACCCTTCACAAGCACAAACACTATGCCTATGGCAAACAAATGCCATGGAAACTTGATCTTCTGCTGCCACACAACACAGAGAAAATCAGGATTTTAGGGAATACATGAGTGTGCAATGAATTTCAGTGAACTTTGTCAAATTGCAGAACTCCAGCAGTTGGCCTATCCTTGTACTCTGATTCAACCACTGTCTGAATCCTTTCACCTTCACAAAACAATCACAGACTACAGAAGCCAAGTTGGGTCCCACCTCGTGGCCATGTGTTGGGACTTCCTGATCAGTTTAACTGAGTTGCTACCAGTGGGATTGGTGATTGCTAAGAGGGCTCATGTGCAATTGAAATATCCTCAATAGTATGTTTCACAACCCAAACTGTAGGTACACTACATTTGATTTTCTTTTCCTGCTCAGAGGTTGACAGCAGAAGCTGAGAATAAAAGGATCCAGGAATGAACATCTACCTCAACATCTCCTGAAATGTCTGCAAAAACTTCGTTGAGGATTCCAACAAACATGATACCTCCAATCATGCTTATAGGAATGAGCAGCAAATTCTCCTGCATAAGCGTGTAGGAAACTGCATTCAGAACTGACAGAAGCAAGACTGGAATCATGATCCACTTTCCAACAGTCCACAATGACTGGACCAACCTTTCTGCCAATCTCCTGGAGACTCTGTGCCATGGAAAGCTCTGTACTGGCTTAAGCATCTCAAATGATAAGCCTGACACTGCTGCATCTTGTTGCATTTCCCCTCCATTTTGAGTATTTTGATCAAAGTTTGTGCTTGTTGCAGAGGCACAAGGTCTAATGGTGTAAGACCTAACTCTTGCATGTGAAGATGAGAAACAAGTCCGTAGGTGATGCTGCTGCTGTTGCAGGAATATGCACTCCAGAATTTCAGTACCAGTGAGTGTCATCAAAATACCATTTGCCAAACTTCTAATAAGTCATCTGTTGTGACTTTTGTATTTTATAGGTCTTTCCATCTGAGTCAAATGCAGAGATCTGACATCAAATCTCTAACTGCTATTTATGCATGATTGCATGATGATGGGCATGTGTTTTGAATGATCTTATGAGAAATGTCTACTAATGTTCTGCAATCTGCATTTCAAAAAAGAAAGGAACATTATTGCATCACTGCTACATATAGACTGCTTTGACTCTAGAGCATAGCTTGAGCTCAAGCATTTGTCATGTACTATCCATCTGTCTCTTTGACCAATGCTTGAGCATGAGCTCTACAGAGCAAGCAAAATTGTCTCTCTCTGCTAGTCACATCTTTTCGTGAGTAGCACACACAGTTGATAAAATTCAGAAGAACCAGACACTTAAAACAATGCAGATTTCAGCACACTTCGATTTAATCGGTAGCAATCAACACGTCACAGCTGAGCTTCACTCTCTTCCAATTCCCACAGAATACAAATACTCACAATTCCATTCAAACCTCTCATAACCAGAAGAAGAAAAGAAGAAGAAGAAGAAGAATTTCCTTTGCAATTTTCAACCAAAGTGCTCCTCCACTCACACCAGGAAGAAAGCTGTGGACCTGAGGAGCAATTCCAGACCGAAAAAGCACCAGAATAATACAAGAAACAAACCCCAAAACAAAACAAAACAAATGGAAACCCTAACCTTGAGACGCCACCTATTAGGCTTCAAGGCTGCTTGAGCGACAACACCGCTGAAATGCCATTCACTGGACTTGCAACAAGCGGATGCTCCAAGCCATGCACATGACGATGATGCAGAAGAGACGACCACACAATGGGGTTGCCATCGAGAAACCATTATGGTACCAAACGGCAACGAACAATCTCTTCTCTTCTCTTCTCTTCTCTTCTCGTCTCTTCTCTTCTCTTCTCTGGTTGCGTCTAGGCCCTTAGACAAGGGGCGTTCCCAAAATTGGGCACACAGGTAGGAAGTAGCCCTAGTAGGCCTATGTTACTACCATAGTGTCTACTTACCTATGTCTACTTGCCTACCTACCTGCTTGTTTCATCACAGGGTAGGAAAGTAGCCCTAGTAGGCCTATATTACTACCATAGTGTCTACTTACCTACCTGATTGTTTCCTCCCTCTCTGGCGTTCGCTTTGTCGTTTCGCACGAAACGTATCGACGAGGGAAGTAGGCATTGAGTTACATCGTTGCAAGAGAAGGGAAGAATGCACAGAGCTCTTGAGAGAGGAGACACTTAGATAAGTAGTTGCGCGCAAATCAATCCGGAAAAGGTTTTGAACGCCGAGAGAGAGAGAGAGAGAGAGAGAGAGATATGTCTGTGTATAATTTGATCGAGTCCAACGGGTGACTCTGGCGTCACTGACTTTACTTTTACCTACGGCTTCCTTTCCTGTTCAATGGTGTTTCTGCACTTTTAGGAGGGCAGGCCGGCTCCATCTCCAGAGTTCTTGGCGAAGGGGGCCCTACCTTGTGTGCGACGCAAGTATCTGCTCACACTCAAGCTCCGGTACTCTTCGTTTCAGCTCCATTTGTTGTCTTGCTTGAGAATGTGGGGAAGATTGAAGAGAATGGTTGTGGAACACATTGCACTTCTCTCCTTGTTTCTATCTCTTCTACTTGCTCATGTTGAGTAGGTATGTTTTTGCATTATGTTGATTTCCTCTGAAATCTCAATTATGTTCTGGTGCTTACTATTCACTTATGCGAGAAGAACTTCGTATCTAGCATGTGGAGGATTATGAACACCAATGTGAGAGAATTTGCAACTACATTCTATGAATTTTTGCAAGTACTTTTCGACGACAATGCCAATTTCATAGTGGACTTGCTTGCATTTCCATCATATAAATACCCTACTTGTAATTGATGTTTGGCACTAAATAATTCTCAAAAGATTTGTCTAGAAAAAGAAAAAAATTAGTGGTATTTATCAAAACCTTTGTAAATCGAACTCACAACCTAACTTGCTCTCTTAGCTAGCCACTAGATTACTACCATAAATTCATATTAGAAGGTTCACTTTATGTGCATATTCTTGATTGTTGAAATTTTGAACTATTGAATTTGTGGGTGTCAAACTTGTCTAAATACATATAAATAAATATTTCAACATGAAACTATCAATTGTTAAGCATAGGTAAGGTATCTTAACTTCATAGGCTGAAAAAAAAATGATACTTATGTTTTGATAGCTTTGTTCATTCCACTCTAGATGATATTTGCACAATGAACTTATGGCCACCATTTTTCAAATCTTGTCTATGGTGGTTAGGTTTTAATGATTGTGATTATGGCAATAATTTTTGAATGCATGTCTTGAAAATTGCATTTGAAGGATAAAACATAACTAGAGGCAAAGGAAACTAAGAGGACTTGACATGACTTGATTAGATAATGGATCGAGTACTATCAATTCTAGCATCCATTGTGCCAATGAGCTTGCCATTGCTAGGAACTAGAATTGGTATTACTTAGTCATAGTACCTAGCCCATTGTCTAGTACAATGGATGTTACTTGTACCTTGTTGGCTTTATTTTGGCATACTTTGAACATATTGTGTATGAGTGGGCAAATTGTTTGAAAAGGTCAAGTAAGTTGCAAAATGTTGTGTATGAAACAAACATATTTTAATTATTGGTGTTTACTTTTCTCTTTTTCTCTTGATTTTCAATCTTAGATGTGTCTGTAAGCCTTGAATGAAATAACACCTACATTGAGATGACCCCAACCAAAAGAAGTAATTGTTTCATGCGGATGAGGTCATCTTTGCCTAATTGACCTAGGTGTCATTTTTTTCTAAAAAGAAACCTAGTTTTTTTGTTTCAAATGTTTATATCATTCTTTCTCTTATTGTTGTTGACATCTTTTTCTTGACTTTAATGTTCAAAGTGTTTCATCTCACTTTCAACATCTTTGTTTTTGGCTTTTCACTTTCATTTGTAGGTGGGGTTTATTTTTTCAACTTTTATTTTTATCTTTCCATTTTTTGTTTGGTAAGTTTTCTAGTTTTAGTAGTTGAATTCATGTTAAATCCTCCATGAATTTGTTTCATCTCATGTCCCATTCATCTTACACGTGATAAAACTCATCTTATCCATGTTCATTTTTGGCCTTCATCATTATCTTGTCATTCTTGACTCATCTATGTTTTTCAATGAACATTTTTCCCTTGGTGCCACTTAATTATTTGAAAATCACAATTCCAACTTTTGATTTTATATTATTTATTAACTTTCTTTAATTTTATAAGTGAAAAAATATTCTTAACCATGCTTGCCACCAACTTGTCATTCTCAATTTTTCAAATGATCATTATTCCTTTGAATTTTCATTTTTAAGTTATTTTCATCCTTTACATGTTTTTGCTCAAATTTCTGATTTTTTTTTCAATTCATATATTATTTCATTTTGCTTCCACTTTGGTTTGTAAGCAAAGAAGTTTTTGTTGATTATGTTCCTTTTTGCTATCATTGTTAATTTTTCATTTTGGCTCCTCATTTTTTTTAAATGATGTTTATTCCCAAAAAAAAAATTATTATTATGTGTTGTTATTATTCTAACTTGTGTTGTTTTCCTTGCATTATTTTCTTTCAAATGAAAGTTTTCCCACTCATCTTCATTTTTTATTATCATTGTTTGCTTTTCATTTGTTATTTGCTATTTTTTCAAATATATTTTTTCAACTTTTCACTTTTTACTCATCTTTGTTTTTAAACCTCTTGATGTTCATGCTTATGTATATGTCATTTTGCCTCCCTTTCATCTTATGTTCTCATTCCATGTTTAAATTTTACACATTTTAGTAGTCTTCACATTCACCCTATTGATCAATTCATTTCCCTTTTTAAGTAAAATTTGTTTTTTGGCCTTTTGATTGTTGTTTCCATTTTATTTTCAAATCCTTGATCTTGTTTTTATCTTGTTTCTATGTTTTCATGTTGTTATTTATTTTGCTTTCATCTTTTACTTCATCATTATCTTGTGGAGTTGATCTTTCATTTTCTTTCATTTTGATCATTTTTTAAAATTTGATGTTGTTTTATCATCTTCTTTTTATTTTTTGCTTTATTTTTATCTTGTTGCAAAACAAATTCTATGTTAATTTTTGTGTTCTCTTTTTATTGCCCTTCTTTATTTCCTCTTGCTTTGTTTTTGTTTTTCAATTGAAAAAATTCCTTTTGATTGGTCATGTTATAATTTGATTTGATCCATCAAATTTGATTTCATGCATTCATGTTATAATTTTTTTTGTAAAAATTTGTGATATGTCCTTGTTTTTGCTTCTTATTTTTTTTAAAAAATATTTCATGTGAAGAAAAAAAAAAATTTATGAACATGATTTAATTAAATAATGCATGTCATTATCCTTATAAACTTTGAGAATTTTTTTCATAAATACAAGGAATTTTTTCAATGTGTAAAATCAAAACGTTTTTTAATAAATATCATTCCACTTTTTTAATCATAAAATTGCATGAAATCATATAAGATTTTTTATTCAACTTTCAACCCATGAACATTTTTTATGTTTCAAGTGGAAATTGAATTTTTTTTTTGAATAATGAAAAGGAATTGTTTGGTGCATTGAAAAACAAAGAACAAATTGTGGCATAAAATGTAATTGTTGTTAAAACATGAAAGCTTTTTGTTTTTAAAAACTAAAAGGTGTTAAATGATTAATAAACTTAAATGTTGATGTACACAACATGTTGGTCACAATGCAAACTACATTATGTTTATTCAAAATTATTATCAATTTCACATTGAATTTTATTGAAAAGTTATTTTCAATAATATGTATTTTTATTTAAACATGAAATCCATAATTATACCAATGTTGGGCGTGTATTTGAAGGTCTGTCAGGTATTAACCAAGTTTTGTCTCAAGTATATATATATATATATATATATATATATATATATACCACTAGGTGTTGAAATTTTTAATAATTGGCCTCACCTCATATTCGAGCACTTTAAAAAATTGGTACCCACCCCACATCATAATTAAAACTTTTAGAAATTCAAATAATTATAACCATACCTAATTTGAAGGGAAATAAATGAAAAGGATATCTCCCAAAAAAAATGCAAAGTGTATTTCTAGATGTTAAGTTGTGTTTATAATTGAAACCAAATAGCTTACCTCCTATGCATCATTTATGATTTGAAATAAATAAATATATTTTTTAAGTTCAAACGTTTCAAGTCCTAGAATTTTATGTTAAATTATCACTCACTTAAACCAACTTTTAATGATTCGACGTCATGTTCAACTTGACAACAAACCTCCAATTACTTAAAATATTTTTCCTATCAAATGCATTATTCAATTCTACTTGTTTCAGCTCATTGAAAAGCAAGTTACAAAGCACATTTGCCCACCAAATTCTAAGCTTTACACCCAAAACAGTAATAAATTGTACTACTAAACCCCAAAGGATTTTACGAAGATAAAAAGTTCAACTTGGCAACAAACCTTTAATCACTTAAAATATTATTTTTATCACATACGTTATTCAAATCTAACTTGCTTTAAATCATTAGAAAGTTAATTACAAGGCGCATTTGCCTACCAAATTTTAAGTTCAACACCAGAACCAATAAGAAGTCGTGCTACTAAACTCGAAAGGGTGTGAAATTTCTTTAAAATTTCAAGCTTCCAACATTATTCTTACTCACTTCCATTCTTTCAACAGTATTATAATCATCTAATATATTCTCCTCCTTTCCACCATCTACTAAGACTAATCATTCTTCTCCTCCCATGGAAAGTTATATGAACAAATATTTTCAATATTCAAGTAGAAAATTATATCCGGAGAAGAAAGTTCTAAATGATTCAAATTCGCCCTTTAAAAAAAAGAAAAAGGAAGGAGATGAAATAATATCCCAACTTGGTGGCCAATGGAAGGTTGCAATGCTTAATGCCCCTTGGAAGGTTCCATTGCTTAGTGGCCCTTGAAAGGTTTCAATGTTTGGTGGCCTTTGGAAGGTTCCATTACTTGATGGTCAATGGAAGGAGAAAGAAAAGCGCCTTTCCATCTCTTCCCACTTCCCCTCAACAAATTTTACTTCAACCTTCATTTTTTTTTATCTTAAAGTTTTACTTTACTATTGTTATAGGCTGTTACTTATTCATTTCTTTCATTTTCCTTGACCTATAAATTAAAACCACACATTTTGACGTAACGAATCCTCCACACATTCATTACCAATTTGATTTTGATTGAAGATTTTTTTTCCTTTCTTTGAAATTATGGCATCGCCTATGGCCACATCTTACGAGCTTCAAGTTATACAAGTGAATGAATAACCGCTTACAAAATCATATTTAAATTTGACATTGACGCAACATCCTCGTAATGAAAATCCCGAACCACAAAAGGTGTGCGCTCATCTTAAAATTTAACCCCCTTGAGTTTTGTATTATTACATCTTCAAGCTTTCACACCCTAATGATTTTGTTACCAGTTGACCCCACTTTTGGTGATGAACTTGAAACCATTTATGAAGGTTGTTACGAAATTAAAAACACTTATATCTTCGCATGGCGTTAGCCACTATCGTTGTTTGCGCGATCTGATTCGTCGATTACCTCCTAATAACCAAACAGATTATTTAGTTCAAACCATTCGACGAATCTTGCACCAATCTCCCGTCGATGTGCCACATTTGTTCGACGCATGGCGGAATCCAACATATCACCCATTAGCTCCATGAGATCCCGCCTTCAAACATAAGTCATCTGAGTGGATCGTTGCACATACAACACACCCATATTGGCAATGTCGAGGATTTTGGACGACCGACATGTAATGGTTCAACCAAAAAAAAATTTCAGAAGGAGCACGGACCCCGATCAAGATCAGAAAAACAAGCTAAAACCAAGGAAAACAAATTTCCCCGCACCCACCACATCCCCTGTAAAGAATTCAAACAAACACAATTTTAAATTGATAAAAAAGAAAAACAAGAAAAATAGATGGGAAGTCAAGAATACCTTGGATAAACCAAGAAATCACAAAATGCAGGACATTTCGATCCGTGTGTGTTGCGAACACATAGTTTTTAGTGACCCCCATAGCAGTGAACGGCTATTTTCCAAGACGCGCCTTGAATTTAAAAAACTTTTTTAGATACGCATCCTCAAGCTATTGAAGCCAAGACACCAAGTGGGGGTGTAAATTAATGTCGATAAACTTGTTGGCCCAAGTGTTGGCATAGGCCTCCAAGTCTTCCGCCATGTGTGTGAGAAGGGATTCTTTGCTTCACTGGTTGTGGAAAAACCTAAAGAAAGATCGAAAATTAAAAGGCCTACTCAAGGGGAAAAAGCCAGGAAAATGAGAACGGTATGTCCAAGGTTTACAAGCTTAGTTGGCAGGGACACAATCGTTATAGGAGAATCTGTGTTCAAACATGGCCATCCTGATTTCAGGGGAATAAGTCTTAGTGACGTGTCCACGGAATTCCCACATGTTGGCCATTGTAACAAAATACTCGGAAGTTTGATCAGACGGAACAAACGCGTGCAACATGATGGTACCCACGGCACCTTCGTAAATCAAGATACAATCCATTAGGAGCTCTCGAAATCATCTAAGGTCGTGTTCCGGTCTTTCATCCTCAGCTTCTACGTCATCTCTCAACCAAACCCAACAACATCTTTCACAACGCCTGAAATATCGATCCTTTTTTATCAAAAATGTTTGAGGATCCAAACACTTTCTAGAAGCCCCCAATGTATGATTTGTTTCAAGCTCCAACTCCCAAAGTGAAAGCCCACTTGGGAATGTGTGGGTTCATTCCTTCACATTCTCTTACACTTTTAGGAACATGAAATGTGACTCCCGAGCTTCACTTTTGGCCCTCACCTTTGTAAGCATTTGCCTTGGTCATGAGCCCAAAGTCAAGGTTGTGACATATTACGTCTAATTTTAATTAAACTTAAAAGGTGCAAAAAGTCAAAAATGTTTGTTGTTTACATAACCCAAAATTTTAAAACCCTAGTGTTAAATAACATAAATAATTATAAAAACATAACATTGTTAAATTTAATCCACATTGTTTAAGTACATTAAAATAAACAAATTAAATTGTTCAATTTAGGCTTAATTGATTTATGAACTTCAATAAAAACATCCATTAAATGCACCTAAATTAAATTAGAGGAATATGGACATATGTGTTGGGTTTACAATAGCCGATCATGGTAAACAATTTTGGAGCACACCTATAATACCCTCATTAGGGGGTTTCAGATAGATTTTTAAAAGTTTATGTAATACCCTTAAAACACATTAAAATGTCATGTTTAAAACCAATGTCTATAAATAATACCCTTATATAGGTCGTGACAAATATTTTAATTTTTCCCTTAATTATTTGTTCAAATGAACAAGACCAAATTCCATGCAATACCTTCATTTTATTCTTTTTTCATCAATTTCAACCATTGCGGGTCTATTGAGGTGGGTGTAGCCATGTAGGTGGGGTTTGGTAGGTACCTACCTAAAATGTTGGTAAGTAGGAAAGTGGAAGGGTAAATAGGTAGATAAATATATGGGTGGGGATGAAAGTAACACATTTTTAAATCGATTGATGTAGGAATTGGTTTACATGGGGTTCATTGGCAAAAGATATATGTTTCGTAAATTTTTTTACTATTCCAATCATATGGTTGTCCTTCAACAATTTTGTCCTAAATGTAATTGATAATTACAACTAGTTATTGATAGTTGAACCAAATATATAGGCGTGATTGTGAAGCCAAAGTGTAAAAAATCCATGTGTATGAACCTTGTGAATAAAACAACACATTTCGGGTTTTGCAACTAACATGTACATCTACATACTAATCAAGAAAGACATATGCAACAAATGACTAATGAGTTATTAAACCCATGTTGTTTCACCCATTTAGTTGTAAAGGATGTTTAGTTGCAAAGCCAAGTCATTTTAACGACTAGGATTTTAATATAGTTTAATAATTATAATAATGAAATTCCATGTCATCATTAACTTTGGTATGATGTGTAAAGTGCATGCCATCTCAACTTAGTCGTTTTATTCAATTAAATGTTATAAAAGACGCATTGATGGACAAATGACATGTGTCAAAAATTTATAAACATGTTATGAATCATTGCACATGACCAAAAGTTTGCCTAATTTACACCATGTAGCTAACATAGCCAAAAATCAACCTTGTTGAATCTAGCTAGGTTAGGTAACTTAACATAGCCAAGCTCGCCTAGCCAAAAATCAACTTAATTTAACCTAGTTAAATTAGCTATTTATGTTAGGCAACCTACGTTACCTAACCTAAGCTAGGTGGCCTAAATTAAAAAACAATGTTGGACTCCTAACCCAAGAAACCTAGATTAAGTTACTTAACCTAAACCAAGTGGCTTAAGTTTCACAAGTTGTAAGAATGAAGATTTGAACCCCTCACTTTCATTTTGGGGTTCAAGTTTTCATCCATTGCACTACCACATTCTTTATACTAATTGTATTTAATATAAAATTATAAAGCTCAAATTTTTTAGCCTTGAATTAACCTTGGCCACCTTAAGTTGACCTAGGTCAACCTACCTACTACCTACCAATTTAACTTAAACCTAAACCTCCTTAGGTCGATTTAAGATGAATTAATTTGTCAACCTATACTACTTACTAACTTAACCTAAGTTAACCTAAGCATTTTTAAGCTAAAAAATAAATTAACCCAGGATAATTATGTCACATCATAGTTACATCTAGTCGCACAATCTTAAAGTGATTATAAACTTGATAAAATATTTTGTAATGAGGTTACTTAAATTGATTTGGTAAATAACCTAAAGCTAGGAACCTAAGCTTGCCTACCTAAATCAACCTATTAGTAAAATAACCTATTTTAGGTATATTTAAACATATTAAATGTAGTAAATTTCTTATGTTTAATTAAGTAAGTTACAAAGTAATTTATAATACAAAATAGGTTTTTATTAAGTAGTTTACATACATAATTATCAACTTAATAGGTATGTTAACTTAAGTTAATGTGTTAATTAGTTAAAAATTCAAGAAATCATGTGTCACCTTTTTCAAAATGACCATTAATATTACAATCATAATTACAAGTTAATAATAGATTATTTAGTACACATACACATGCATGTGAATTCATGATTTGAAAACCTCATGGCACATAATATTATGGGATGCCATGACAAATATTGTTGCCATAAATTCAAAATGCATAAAAATTTATGGTGCCCCAAAAAATCATGGATTGCCATAAAAATTTAACATCTTGTTTCCAAATGGCATGTCATGTTGTTACTACTTCAACATTAGGTTCGCGATTAAGTCTACAGTGTAAGGGCCTATGAGATCAAGAGAATGTGTTCAGGTGTGAAACACATTCTCACAAATGGGGGAGGGTGCAAAAGCTAGAGCCTAATGACACCCATGTGCATTCGCACCTTGGGAGTTGCACTTGTGTGAAAGTTTCAAATGTTTAAACCTTAGTTGAAAAGGTAAACAAACACCAAATTGGGCCCTTAGGACATCGTTGGAAAGTTTTGAAGTTCAAATGTTTAAAGTGCCCTCACATTGTCCACTTAGATTTGAAATGCATGAGTTATGATCAAAAGAAAGGTCAAGAGTCAAATTGGAAACTTGACTCCCAATCACAAATCCCCTTAGACTAGGGGTCAAATTATCTCCAATTAGAGTATACAATACACCATTGGAAAGCTTTTTTTGAGGGATATAAAATATTACCCTCGCATGCTAAAAAAGGATTTGATTTGAAGAAGATATGAGAATCCAAAGTTTTAGAATAGCAAAAGTCCCAGTTTTGGGACTCCCACTTGGAAGTCCTAGGAAAAAGTGCCATTTGGATGTAGCCCCCACAGAAAGGCAAAGTATACTATAGGGAGGGGAGTGATAGCTAACCATAAACCAAATTGTTAATGATTTACATTAAATGGTGGCATTGCAAAATTTTGCACCTTAATCAATTACTATTGCAAATTGACATGTAAAATATTGTCTTTGTAAGTCATGCAAGGTGTAATTCTACATTGTCTAATATTATTTTTGTACATCATGCAAGGTATAATTCCACTTTGACCCTCAACTTGAGATTTTGTGCCAACTTATGATGTATTTGGGTGACAAGCCTATAAGACAAGAAGGTGGGGAGGGGGGGGAGGGATGTAGCAATTTAATTAATGTTGACTTTAGTATGAATGCTAATCAATTTTTTTGTTGGTTTTGTCTTGCAAAGGCATTGTGAGAATTCCTTATAAATGGGTATAAGGGGTTGATGGATAAGGCTTAATGGATAAGGCTACAACAAATGTTCTCCTTTAAAAGTTAGGTCGGGTGGGATAAAATTATAAATAGAAATCTAGGGAAAGGGGAGGGGGAGGGAGTATTTAATTTTTTCCCTTCTTCAACAAGGTTGTTCTTGGGTATGGGGGTTTGAATGCATTATTGGTACATGAGGGTTTGAGAATTTGTTTTTTCCTTTTCAATGCGGTTTTTTTCTTGGGTGGCATGGGGGAAGTTTGGTTGTCTTTAAAGGGGGAAGGGATGGGTGACAAATAATTTTGTAAATAGAAATTTCATGCAACCACTGAGAAGGCTTAAAGGGGTTTAATTTTTTTAAAATTTTTTTTTAAGGGCAAAGGTGGATTCCAAGATGTTCCCATCATGGTCCAAAAATGTTCCCAATGTGTTCCCTAAGACATTCCCAAGAATGCCACAATTTTAAAACCATATTGTTTGACTACAGTTCAACTTCCATGTATATAATATGTAAAAGGCAATGTTGAAGGGAAGCATGAAAAAACAAACTTTTATTTTGGGGAGGAAAGCCTATTTAGGCTTCTAAATTCGGGGAATGCCCGATGTTACAAAAAAATTAATGATGAGCCAATCAATTATTCCCTCAAAAAAACCTTGTGTGCACACCCCATCATTAATTAATATAAACATGAATAACTTTATATATGCCCTAAAGAACACCAATGATTTGGGGTAAGATCTAAAACACTTTATGCTTGCATCTTACAATAGTTTAGGAAGTTTATCCTTGGTCCTACTCGTGGATTTAGGCATGATTACTTACATAAACATTAGGAATTATTGTTACCAACTGTGACAACAGAATGCACACGTGACAAAACACAAGAAACTCCAACTATAAAACATAGGAAGAGGGTTTAGGGCAACGAGAAGGCCATCATTTCCTACACTTACCACTATTCACATTCTAACAAAATTTTGTACAAAACCTTAACTTGATTTTAGTACTCCTTTTCCATTCATTAGTTTACAAGATTTTTTTCATTTTAACATTCTTTTTTTTTTATTGCTTGCATGATCACCAGCCATACACTAGGATAGCCATAGCCCTTTTAGTTTTTACAAGCGTATGTGGGTGGGAAAAGAAAACCCTAGTAGGAGTGAAATGTCCTTTTTCTATAATTTCATCGTTGTCAAAACATTGATGGGTATCCCAAAAGGATTCTGATATCTTGATGACATGTATGGATTGTCATGAAACATCTCTGACCCCTCACTTGATGATTCCCATCGCATCTATTTTGTTTCATCTAGTCTCTTTAGTTGCACCTAATTTGTCTTCACATTTCACACCTTATCTACCTCATTAACCATGAGCTATTCTTCAATCATCTACACCTTAACCAAGGGCCTATCCATCCCATAAAAAATGTTTGCATGTTCCTTGTTTTGGTTTTGGTCATTTATATGTAGTAGGAACAAGTTTACACATCACTAAACATCATGCACCGCACGTAGGCCATCATCAATTTTTGAGGTGTTGATGCCTTTGGCATTATCGTCTTCTCTTCCTTCTTTGGCTTGGACATGGATTGCATCATTGGATGTCATTGATGCTTTCCATCTTGGTTTACCATGCCCCCACTCCATGGTAAACATATGTGGGCATGCATGTTTGTTCTTCCATTCTTGGTGTTTGTCATTTTCATCATGGGGTGATGAGGAAGGCCACTAAGAGATTCACACCCATTTGCATCAATTCATGGTAGGGACTGGGAGAAATTACAAGAAGAACATACAATTAAAGCACATGCATTGGCTTCCCAAAGATTTTTAGAGATGGCACCATATCTTACTCCACCTCCATTAGTACAACTGCATCACAAACGGGCACTTGCTCATGTAGGGGAGTATGTTTATGCAGTGCATGCATCGGCCGTTAACACTTTTGCAGCCCCATCAGTTGAGACCATTACGACCCTTCACCATTTTCATCCATTGGTTAAGGTTAACCTCCCCCCATTTATCGATATTATGGTACTTGGTGTTTTTATGATCATAGGAAGAGTTTGGAGCATTAAGACTTTCACTATAGCCGACGAAGTGTGTAGCCGGCGATGTGTGTAGCCTAGTCTCCATAGGGGTTAGACCGATCTATTTCACTTCCTCCAACTTTTCTTGAACTTGAATTTAGTTTTCATATTCTAAATGTTCTAGTGGGTTTTTTGCCATTTGTGGAGTCCTTCATATTAAAAGACCTTAACATGATCGTTAACCTTCTTATGCTTGCAGATCCCCATGCAACTTTTGCGATGCTTTTGTTTTGTTATGCCCCATGATTGGGCTACCTATAGCCTACTGTATTTTCATCACCAAGTATTTTACAATGTTATATTGAGTTTGATGTTTGTACCATAGCTATGATGGAAAAGCTATTAGGGTCAAGATCCTTTGGCACCATAGTGGGCCATTTGGTTTGTTATTAAGTTATTCTTCTTACTTCTTCAAAGGGGTTACACCTTCCTTTAGTGATTCGACGTGTTACCCTCGCCTTCTTATGATGTTGAACTTTGATTGTTCCTACATTAGTTTTTTGTTTCCAATAGGATGATCACCCTATTCTTTTTGACGTGATGGCACATGTAGAAATCGGTACTTATCCTTTTTAAGTAGCACTATGAGATATTTGTATGATGTCACTTGAGGTAATTTGATCACACATCTTACCTTTTAAGAATCTAATGGTGCAATCCTATCTTTAAATGTAGTTTTTTTTTATGGACCAATTACACGAGTAAAAATTTACTTCACTTCTAGCAAATGTTCTTTTGAATGTTATGTGAACATGTCTCCACTCATGTGCAAATCTAACAACAAGGGCTTGATTATTAGTTTGTCCTAGCACCCTTTCATTTGATTTTTCTTCTACCCACTTTCTTACAACATTCCATATTTGTTTTGGTATACCACATCCTATGGTCCCACATCTTTCACGATGTTAGTGTGGTCATACCATTGATGATTTGGGTATTCATTTACTACATTGCCTGTGCAGGAGTGACCACATTGCAACCTATGATACATTTTGAGATATTGTTACAACCATAATGTTAAAAAGTGGAGCTCATGTACAAAGAGAGGTTTCCCACCTTTTCCCCGACCATACACAAAGATGAGTGGATATTGTTATCACTAGAAATGGTTTTCAAACATTGGTGGATGTTATCATTGCCAATCCAATTTGTGCAAATTTGGTGTAACGCACTTCAACAATGACAACACACGCAGTAATAGTTGTCGTTCAAGACAAGATTCGATCCTACATAAAATGAGTGCCAAAAGATGATTTCATTCCCCTTACCATAAAAACTTACAATTGTTTCCATCCTCATTTTGATTCCTTTTTTACTTGTGTGCATGCTAGTATAGCTCACCATCTACCAACCACCTTGATACCTTCAATGCTTATGTCTTATTATAGGCAACAAATGTCATTAGCCCTCTAATGTGCACAAGCCATCACAATGCTTCAACAAGTTATCACACTTAAATCACAATTCTTTATCTCTTCCACACATACCAACTAGTGCACATCCATCACTAGCTGATTTGTGACAGCAGATGCCCTTTTAACATTACATCTTCCACTTCACTACTACTGCTCTGATTGTCTTGGTTTTCCTTCATATATTTACATTTGCTTAGACATGCCTTGTACTTTTTGTGGACGGATTTCATTCCTTGTTTATATATATACAGGGTTGTCTCCTCTTTTGGAGTTCTGGGATTCAATCTGTAGAGAATCAGGGGGGAAACTAGACCAAAATGAACTTCCCTAACAAAAGGGTCTGGATTTAAGTTGTGATACATCTCAGAAACTCCCAACAAGAACGTGCGAAAGGGCCAACAGAAAAAATACCAGGGTTCAGTCATGTTTAACAGCAGTTTGTGAAAGATGCAAAGACAAATGCCAAGGAAGAATTGACTTATTAAGATCAAAAGACATTACAGGAAACCATGTCTAATTCCTTACAGACATGTGTTCCTGTGTGTCAATTAGGTTGCTGTAGGATGCTTTAAAGGGTGCATAAAAAATGCACCAACAACAATCAGGACTAGTCTCTGATAACCCATTCACAACAATTTGCAAATGATCCCCATTTTCAACAGTTTGCACCAAACACTAAAGATCTGAGGGACCTTGAGCAGAAGGATAGATGAACTCACTCCTTCATGGATCCTGTGAAATGACATCAGTGACTTTGCAAGAAACTATGTCTTCTGTTGTCATCATTTGCTTGGAGTTATCTAGTTGGAGCCATAGATACAGCACCATAATTTGTATCAGACATGTATCAATTTAATATAGGACAAATGGAGCTTAAAATCCCAAGTGATTTTCTTCAACCACAACTGGAAAGAGAAGGTTTCATCTGTCTAGAGATGCAATATTCAAGCAGAGTTCACTCTGGGTGCAAAGTAAGTTAACACAAACCTTTTTACTCCTTACTGCCCAACTTCACTTCAATTAAAATCTTGGCATGGTGGTCATCATACCTGCCAAGACTTGAGCCTTACCAAGGATGTCACCCTCAGATTTTTTAATCTGCAGTCCATACCAACTAAAATGTTTCACTTGGAATTTCCATTCTCCCTTCAGACTGTGGTATGAGATGAACTCTGCCCCTTGCTCCTCAGTCTTCTTCTTCAAACGCTTCTCGAACTTCTCAACATCAGACCTGTCTAAACATTGCTGCCCTGTTTTCTTGTCAACACATTTTACATTTGAGAGAGTGACCTCAGCAGGCTTGTTCAGTCCCTGCCCCACTGCTGGCTTCTTGCTCTTGTCCATGTATACAACAACTTCACACTTGTTGAACTGGACAATGCTCTCTAGATCCAGCCGCCGCACATCTGTCTCTCCTAGAAACTTGACAGACCCATAACCCTGCAACATGGAGCATAAAAGTTGGATAAAAATTTCCAACCATTTTGTAATGTGGTTTAACAAATATTTCTCCATTCCTGAATCCTCAAAAGAAACAAACTCCCACCAATTGACCTCCAACCACTTGCTAGGTAGCCATAGGGCTGGGCAGGGCTACCCGGCAAGCTATATTGCCAGGATGCAGGTGCAATGGAGCAGGACCAGCAATTCATTTACACTCAGCAGCTTCATCTCACTTGAGGAAGAATTCCAGTTAGAAGTTCAGATAGAAGAATGCACACTACCTTTCGTCCCACAACGAAGTCAACCACTCGTCTGCAGTAGCCTGGCTCTGCACGTTCTTTAGCAGCAAGCTCCTGAATCCGTGGCTCCGTGAAGTAATCGGAGTGACGAAGTTTGGGCATCAAGGCTTCAACATCAGCACCATATTCATATGCAATGGCAGCTTCTCCTGCACGATGACCAGTGATAGAAATGTAACCAGTTCCCCTGTGGTTATGCTCTTCCCGTACTCCATTGGTCTTAGGAACCTGCTTCACAAACGACCTTTCAACTGACTTTGAGGAACGCTCCAGGATTGCCTCCTGAACTACATGTATATCCCTCATTTCTGGGCTTGGCCAGCTGTCGGGAGGACCTGACATCAGGACAGAGTTCTATTGTCAGGGACCACAAACCTGACTCAGAGAATATTATGTAAAACTACCCATTGGCAATGTTTGTAACCTGTTGCTCTGACTTGAAGTAATAACAGAGATCTGTCATCAGTGAGCACAGACCTTCCTGTGATGATATCATGTCTCTTCTGGTTACTGAAATCTACACCTGAAAGGTTCAGGTGAAAAAATCAGCACACTAATGAAGCACTACAACTGCTACAAGATCTGTCACCTATCACATCATGGGCAGCGTGGGTTTTAGGAGAAATGGAAAAACTCACTTTCTGGAACAGATGGAGGAGTAGAGCTACCACCCATTGTCTCCTCATCTGAAATCAAATCTGCATGAAACCAGCACAATCATGTTTCCTGCCCTCAAATAACATGCACCTTATGCTCCAGGAGTATATCCACCAAGATCCACTTGGGAGATTCTCCACTTCACCTTTCGAAAGCAAATAGGGAGGCAAGTGAAAACAAATCAATGCAAAATACACACCACAATGAAAGATCTGCCCTGAATTCAAAGTACCCACTGTTTCTATGTGTAGGTGTGGCAATTTCTGTAAGATCAGGAGTGTCATTGGCCATAGTTGTAGAAGCTAAAGACTGGTCCGGTTGCTGAATAAACAAACAATGGGGACTTTCCCGGGGAACAAACAGCAAATCTGTTGTTGGAGTAGAAGGCATTTCTTCACCATCACTGAAAGATGAAACCTGCACAGGTTCCAATGTGCAGAATTCAAATGCAGAAAGCTCATAAACAGAACAACCTTCAAAATGGCATTCAAATGTAAGCTGGACTCATATCAACAAATCCAACTGAGAGATAGTAAATAGAGAGTGAAGCAGTTGCAGAAGCTGATTTTAGAAATCCCTTAGTTGAACAACACAAGGCTGAACCCAGGATCCTACAAGCTTAGACAAAAGCAATGGAAACAGCAACACTAGTCCAACTAGCCCAGTGCAATGGGTCTTCAAGGATTCTGGATTCAGGTTTATTCTGATTTGCTATCCTGAACCATAGAAAGCAATGAGAACACCAATCCCATAAAGACTATGAATCCCATAGTTGAAATTCAATTCACACGATACCCAGTAATAGGAAGATGCTCACCTTTGGACTGTCTTTCTTAGGATGGTATCTCCTTGCGTGCATGCGAACCTTGGTTCGTTGGGTGATGTGCCTCGGTGTCAACAAAGAATTCATCTTCACTGGTGTCAGCTTGTCTGACACCTGCTTCAACAAGACTCAAATCAGAATTTTTCCTTAAGGTATTTCTCCCTCCACTGTTGAAATCAGGAGACATCTCACAGAAACATTTGCTACATCCAGACCATTCTGAACATGCTGACACAAGATTACAACTGACGACAGATGAAGAAGAAACCAAAATACCACTTGACAAGTACCATGTGTGATAGAAAGAATTTTGTAGTCACATACTGGCATACTTGATATCGCACACTGTACAGGTGGGCCAGCAACAGCACTCTGGCCAATCAACATTTGCGGCATAGAAGGCAATGTAGTTACAGTGGATGTTGCCATCATCAGATTCTGGGTGGGCCTGTAAAATGTGAGCAATATTTAAGGGTCCATGCCACAATTTTGCTGAGTAAATGAAAGCAAGAAGCAGAGCACAGGTGGCATGCAGGATTCTAAGATTATTTGCATGACACCACCCCATGCTCAGTTCCCATTACAAACATGCAAAGTAGTGTGACTAAAGTGTATCACAGAAAGTGCAGAAACACAAATCAGCAGAGATCTCCAATTACTGTGGAACAATTACAGAGCAATAAGGAAGAGCCTTGTGAACCAAAATAGCAAGATCTCAAGAAATATGGCACACAGCTTCAAGAAAAAGAAACTCACTGTTGCTGGCCAAACCCAATCTGTTGATTGAATGCTGGAGATGGTGTATTGCTGAATAGACTAGACCCTTGTATCACAGAGCAATTTCCAGGAGTCAGCCACATTTACTATCATCTACACCTCCCATTCCAATTATGACATCAGACACTACATCAGGCAGCCTACAATATACAATGTCAAGAACACAATGAGATCTTCATCTAGCATAAAAAGGTGTGAGTGTTGTGAATGCAGTTTGGTCTACCTATCACATGTTGTCCTAAACCCAGGACATGACAATTGATTCTACATTTTTTGCAATTCTAGCCCTCTCATAACTATTCCCTCTTTGTCTCTCTTCATAATGACAGAACTCAACAACCAGAGAAATTCAGCTGACCTTGCTGTGCAGATTGAAAACTTGAAAAATGAAATGCAGGTGTCTGGCCTGCTGGAGTTGATCCGAAGGTGGCAGCCACTGAGGAGGGCTGCAAAGCCCATAAGAAGCAAGCAAGAAACAAGCCCAAAAAAATATCAGCCCTTCTACTAATAACACTCTGACCAATAAACCTCTTTAGATATACATGAACAAATCATAAGGTCACTGACAGAGTTTGAAACTGCAACATACTCCTTTCATCTGTGGCTTCACAAAATGCTGAACTCCTATGATGGAGTTTCTGACACAACTTCTACAGCACTTGTGCTCTTCAACTTCAACTGCAAATTGGGTTGGCAATGAGAGATTGTGACATACCAAGGACTGGGTTAAGCCTGTTGGATTTGTCTGTGCAAAAATGGATCCTGACATACTGCTGCTGAATAAGTTGGACCCAAAAGCTGATGCAGATGCTCCGCCAAAATTAGGTGCTGAGGTTCCTCCAAACGCCTGAGAGCTTGCAGGAGTTGAAAACAGACCACCAGCACCTGCTGATGCTGTGTTTCCAATAATATCTATGAGATTGCAGTGAAAACTCCACCAACAGCACTTTGAAGGTAACACAGTACAGTGTATGTGCTCATAACAAAGTGTCACACAATCACTGATGATCCAGAATAAAAAGCTGAGGTACAGGGGAGGCTGTACCAAAGGCAGGTGTTGAGCTGAATCCTGGTGTAGAGCTGCTAAACATGGAGGTGTTGAATGCAGGTGTTGACGATCGAAACGTGGAAGATCCGAAGAGTGGTGTGGAAGTTTGCCCAAAGATTGAGGAGGTAGTTCCCATGCTAAAGGTGGGGGCTGAGGTTGATTGTCCAAAAATAGGGGTTGAAGCTGATGTTCCAAAAGGTGATGATGTAGTAGTAGCCCCAGAAGTTGATGTTGTGCCGAAGGCCATTGTAGCAGGCACTGCTGCACCAACAAATGTAGCCTTGGGTGCAAACAAGCCAGATGTTGAGGATGGTGCAAAGGGATTCGGAGTGGAAATCTGACCAATGCCAGCAGTTAGTCCACCCAATGTACTTCCTGCTTGGGTTCCAAAAGTGTTGGTAGCTGAAGGCTGAGTCATGCCACCTGACAGGGAGAATTCAAGGTTATGGCAGCTTTTTGTATTGCTATCAATGACAGTCAACTTCATTAAACACATTGCCATGCAGATGAAACAGGGAATACCATATATCTTCTTGGACGAAACCCCACTGAGTACCTTTGTCACCTGCTTGGTAGTCTTCCCACCTCAACTCCTCAGGGCTTTTATTCTTGTAAGCAGGCATGGCAGAGATGCCCATGAATTTCCCAACTTGCCCACCAATTCCAGTATCCATGTCATTGGTGACTGTGTATGATGCTGTTCGACTGCCCCCACGTTGTGGGCCTCCAAATTGTGGTGAGCCAAAACCACCTCCAAATGTTGGGGTTGGGCTTACACCTGCACCATGAACATTCAAGGAAGTTGTTGGAATTCAGAATTCAGCGGAAAAAAACACAGTTCTATTCCAAGAGCACAAATTTGTAGTACACATTTCCAAATCAAAGTCATGACAAGAAGTGGTGCACAGAAAGAGAAACATGCAAACAGAAAGATACACCCCAAAAATGCAGCTTTTCAATCCCAAAACAACTAAAGGTACGCACCAAAACTAGGGTTAGATTGAGCTCCGAAGACAGTAGAAGGAATAGTGTTTCCAAAGGTAGGAGCTTGTCGGGAGATTCCTCCAAATGTAGGTGTGGTCTGCCTGACTGCTGATGAGCTCCCAAAGTTAGGTGTGAAAGCCCCAAATGCTGTATTTGACCCAAAAGTGGGAGTTGAAGGCACACCAAATGCCAGTGTTGATGTGCCACCACCAAACATTGGGACAGGTTTGGAACCAAACAGCAATGTTGATGATGTTCCACAGCTACTAGGAGTGGTTGATCCAAATGGCTGACTAGATCCAAATGCAGGCTGTGTCTGTCCAAAAGATGGTGATCCAACAGGATTTCCTTGTTGTTGTGTGGTGGTGTCTGACCCACCATGGATGAATACAGGAGCTGCTGCAAACAGAAGTGAAACTGGGGAATCTCAGCCTCTCAGGCACTAAAACTTCTCTTTCCAAAAAACACACAAGTCATGGGCATGCACCAATAAATTGTTACAAATGGAAACTGCACTATTGTAAATTCCTTTACAAGCTGCATCCACAACTCTTTCCCAGGTTTAAAACAATGACAAGAGCCAGTTCACAAGTATCACATAACACTGAAATCTAACATGAATAACATTAGCACCTCCAAATGCAACAGCATTGCTGCCAATTGCAGGGATCAAGGGATAAGCTGCCAAAGGCACTGGTAGAGAAGAGAGAGGCCTCACCTGTGGAAGGTTGAGTGGCCCCAAAAGCTGCAGTTGCTGCTGTCCCACTTCCAAAGGTAGAGCTTCCTCCTGTCTGCCCACCAAATGGAGTACTAGTGCTACTTCCTAATGCCACCTCTGCCCCAAAGGGATTGCTTGTTGGCATCCCCACTGGATTCATGTTTGTCCCAAAAGGATTCGATGAGGAGACAGGTGTGCCACCAAATGGACTAGTTGAGGATGCCCCAAAGGCTGTGACCAAATAGCAAAACAAAACACCATCAGGATTTTAAAAGCTATGATTTTTACAAACCTGACATGACTGCCAGAGAGATGAGAGATTAGAAGAATGAAGGCCAAGAAGAAAGGAATTGAGAATCACAGAGATGATGGAACTTACATGAATTGAAAGCTCATCTTCATGTTTTGACAAACCTAGTTCACAAATATAGATCAAGTTGAAAAACAATGACTCAAGCACACAAAAGTACAGCAGCTTCAGATGCAAAGCATAGGATGGGTGGACCACCAGATGCCATTATCATCAACAAACCTAACCCTAAAGTTCACGTGCACAGAGAATATTGTTGATGACTATAGAGCTCTAGTGATTGACACTGAAGACACTGAGGCTGGGGGAAAAAGGGCTGAATTGAAAATGGGACACCTGCTTCAAGCAATTAAACTCAAGAGAGCAAAAATGACATCAATTCCACAGATGTGTGAATCTAATGATGAAGCAACCCAAGTGAAGAGAATGTCTACTACAATACCATCCATCATTCAGCATGCTTCAATAAACAACATAAACGAGCAACTGTGATTGTAAGATCAACTAACTGTGCAACGGAAAAATGTGAATGCAGATGCCACAGAAATGAGGAATTTCACAAACACAAAATGAAGTAAACATCACAGTGGGTCCACTATCATTCGCGACCAAGAGATATATCAAGACTAAAGTTCAGCAATTTACCACAAAATCGGAAGGAAATCCCACCCACCCAACATACACACACACACAAAAGAAAAAAAACAGGGTTAAGAAGAAGATCATCACGGAGATATAACTTACCTACCAACACATCCTGAACAGAGAGGGACAAAGGAAGAAGCATACAGAGGCATCTAAACAGAAGACCCAAATCTGGTATTCACCAAAACAACAGAGACAAAAGAGCAACCAAAAGATGTAGAGAATCTACTAGCAAGGGAAAAACATGAGAAGAAGAGGAGGGAAGGAGAGAGGAGGGTGATCTGCAACAGAAAAGAGGAACAGATAAATTAATGACAATTCTTTCATACATGTAAAAATGGATCATACAAGGTGTGAAGAATTGGAAATCAAATGTGTCACTCACAGCTACTGGATCCAAACATGGTGCTGCTCCTTGGATCAAAGATGCAATTGCTGTTGTGTAAAGGAAAGGGGAAGAGAGATGGTTCCTATTCTGGCGTATGGTATTCTGGCATTGCTTGGATGAACAAACATGGATGAGAAATCTAGACCTATTTTATAGATGAAAACCAGCTAACCCAGCTTCCTCATTTTGCATTTCATTAATGAGCATCTGTGTGACTATTTTTAATGGATGAAAACAAGCACCCCAGCTTTCTCATCTGGCATTTTATGGATGAGCATTTTGTGCCCTATTTTATGGATGAAAAAAGGCATACCAGTTTTCTTATTTTGCATTTTATGGATGAGCTTCTGTGCCCTATTTTATGGATGAAAACAAGCACACCACCTTTCCCCTTTTATGGATGAGCATCTGTGCCTATTTGTTTGGATGAACAAAAGCACACCAGGTTTCTCTTTTTTCATTTTATGGACGAGCATCTGTGCCCTATTTTATGGATGAAAAAAATGCAACCCAGCTTCTAATTTTGCATTTTATGAAATGAACATCTGTACCTGATTTTATGGATGGAAAACAACCATCTTTCTCATTTTGCATTTTATGGATGAGCATCTGTACCCATTTGTTGGATGAAAACAGTCCAACCAGCTTTTTCATTTTGCATTTTACAGATGAGCATCTGTACCTGATTTTATGGATGAAAAAAATCCAACAAGATTTCTCATTTTGCATTTTATGGATGAGTGTTTGTAAGTATTTGTTGGATGAAAACAAGCAAACCGGCTTTTTCATTTTGCATTTAATGGATGAGTGTCAAGGTACCTAATTTTATGGATGGAACACATTAGCTGTTCTTTGCATTTATGGATGAGCATCACACCTAAGTTTTGAGTTAACAAGTCAGCTTCCTTTGGATTTCAGTGTATTTTATGGATGAATAAACCAGTGTCCATTGGATTTATGGATGAGCATTACACAGGCACCTATTGTATGTCTCCACAGTGGTATCTATTTCATGGATGAACAAGCAAACCAGCTTTCTTTGCATTTGGATTGTATGGATGAAAAAAATCAGCTTTTCTTTGCTTTTATGGATGGCCATCCACACCTATTTTATTGATTGAACAAAATCAGCTTTTTTTTTTAAAAAATCTGTGGATGAAAAACCAGCTTTCTTTTAAATTTATGGATGAGAATCTCCGGTTATTGGGCCATGACTGTAGTAGGTAGGCAAGGACTATGCGCATTCACTTGAATCTAAAACACCTTAATGTTAAAAGTAGTTTGGATTTTATGCTCATAAATAGGTGATCTTCAAACACATCTAACCAAAAGAAAACTTAAAACATACTTAGCCTAAAATGTGTGAACTTAAAAGCTTTACAAATAAGTAAGGGGGTGGCATATGATTTGATACTTCATTTGCATCAAAGATCTACTACTCTAGTTAATTTGTTGGTTTTGCCTACCAAGGCAAAGGATATTGTGTTTAGATTCATTATAGAGTATAGTAGCTGAAGGGATTTTGGCCCCTAGGTAATAAATAATAGGTCTATTTTTATATGAAGATTTTTGAAAAGATGATATTGTGGCTCGTGTTGAAACTTGAGATTAGTTTGGAGAGTTATAATATCTTGAAGGTTTTAGAGGCTTTTTTGAAGACTATATTTTTCATATGGTGAAATATTTGAGTTTCCATAGTCCATAGAATACTCCAACCATGGGTATGATCACCAGTGATCGCCACTGGTTAGTTATCGAGTTTTGACCCGGTTATCAAGTTGGTTGTTAATAACCCACCAGTCGGGTCTTCATTTTTTGATAACCATTTAAATTGATAACTGCCTGGCATTGAATTTAAAAATCTAATAACCTACTTGGATGACTTGAGTATCATCTAGGTAGATTATCAATTTTTAAGGACTAATAATTTTTTAAAATTATAATCAATGTATAATCGACATGTTAACTGATGGTTATTAATTGGTTATTTGATAACCTACTCTCATGCATAACCAATGGGTATCACTCAAAAAATTTGATATTGATAACCTGTGTGATTTCTTAAATTCAAAAAAATAACCTACCCAACAGTTATGTTTAGAAAAAGCAATAATTGATCAATACTGGTAACAACCTTGGAGAAATTCCATAATTTATTTGGAGGGTGCCTTACCAGGCTGCTTTAGGCAGCGTCTTTGGTAGGTTCTCTGGACTTTGAACCCCTAATATAATGAGACCTTTCATATAAATATTTATTGCTTCTTTTTGCAAAAATGGGGAGAGATAATGTTCCACCAAATTATAGGATAGAATGTTGTCAATTATTGGATACATACTTTGCAATGATACTAGCTTAAAGGAAGAAGCTCCTAACTTTCCGCCAGTTTTTGTATTTTCTCTCTTTTGTACTTTCTTTGAATTTTGACATTTCAAACAAATAATTTCTAGATAATTTGACTTTTTTTTAAATAATTTAATTTTCAAAGTTTTAATTTCAATTTTGGTTCTAGCCAAAGGTTAGTTCCACAATTCAATTTTTGTGCTAATTCCAACAAAAAAAAGTGATAGTTTGAATTTGGGTATCAAAAATTAAAACCCTACATTTAACATTGTAAATTAGGGAGCTTGCCAACATTAAGTAACATATACTAGTGTGATTTGTGCTGTTGGCCCAAGTGTGAACCAATTACAAAGTAAGGAAACTCAACATGTGAACACTATTTTGCAATGTATGTATTGGTTTTTTGAACAGCCAAATATGGAAGAAATTATGCTTGAATTGAATGATTAGCCTTCAAGTGTTATCACGTTTTCAGCTGATTTTTCCTTCCAAAACCTGGTTTTTTGAAATTTATTTGAATTTTCAGCAGCAGAAATCACTTAAAAATCAATATAGATCCCACATTTTGAATCCAAATCTTACCAAATAAATTCCACCAAATCCTGCTCATCAAGATCTTTTCAACAAAACCAAAGACACGTTTGAATTCCTCCAAAATTTTCAGTGATGATTTTATTTAATTTTCGATGAAAGAATCATTCAATATTCAAGAACTTTTGCAGTGCAAGTTTAAACGTCATGGAACTAAGCATGCACCCCTCCTTGTCAAGAGCTTTCCAAAAACATCAAGAACATGACCTGAAGCATCCTGGTTCAATGTATCTCATAACTACAAACCCTAAACCTAAAACAAACTACCTTCTTTCATGGATAGATGTAATCATTTTGCATGATGTGCACACCTGCAAATATTACCAATGTTTGTTTTTTCAATTTTGTCTTGTAAAAAAATTGACAAACCTCCATGATAAGACTGATTTTGAATAGAAATTTTAATTAAGAAACTAAATACGGGTGAAAATATTTATTTTTATTCCACACTTATAAATGTGAAATTATAAAGAGACATAATTACATTACATCTCAATCTATGGCCCAATTAAACAATAAAGATATTAAATGTAATGTTTTGTAAATTATGTGTAACACAATACATAAATCCTTCAAAGCTATTTTTAAAAGTGTTCATTTTTTCTTTGAAATATGAGATAGGAAGAGCATTTCAAAACTTAATATGCGTGATTATTTAAGTGGACACATGTTTATAATTATGCATTGACATTATATGTCACAAATTGAAGGTGTGTTGGGTTAGTTAAAGACTTGGTTACAACCATGGAGGTGAGGGTTCAATTTTCTCTTGTGACAATTTATATTTTTGACCTACTTGACCTAAATGGTTACATAGTCAAATTTCACACTTCTAAACTACATGCAATCAAATGAAATCTGTGAGTTTGACTATGGCATATATGCTTATGTCCACATGGTTGTGAGCTTTCACGACTAATTATAGTTCAATTTAAATTAAATAATGATATCAATATTAATCATATTAATAAAGAAATGAAGTAAAATTGGCATTCAATTGTTACATGCAATAGTTGTAAATGCCATGGTAAAAGTGACTTTGATTGGATTATAAAGTTGTGTAGTCAATTGTGTCACATTTTGTGATTGTATATGTAATCATAAATCCAAGAATTTGGCATAGTGGTTTTTGGAGTTTGTTCATGGCCGTGTGCTAACATGTGTGTCTTATTCAAAATTTGAAATGCAATCACATGGGTCATTAAGACATTTGTTCATAATAACAAGAATTTCATTAACATTTGTGCAATACATTCGTTTATAGCATTTTCTTTCTTGATAGAGGAAGAGAATAATGGCCATGAATTTTTTTCAAATATATCATTTGCATGTTGAACAACCTTATATATGTATGGTATATAAAAAGGCAAATAAGATCTCTGATGGAATCTTGTTAAAATCTTGTTAGAACATTTGTGCTTGTAAGAATACATGGTGGGAAGTATGTATCAACTTGCCGTTTTTCAAATTAAATTAAAGTTTGTTAACTACTTCATGGTGACAACATGTAAATTAGAAAGGCCGATGTTATGTACTCATTAAGATTACTCAAAGTTGTTTTATTTTACAAAATCAGGAAAAGGAAAAGCAAAGATGGTTTCTCTGGCCGGTCTGTTTTAATATTAAAATTGTTAAGCTAATATGTTAAGCATATGTATATCGTCTCTCAAGTTCAGGCGATTTTAACTTGACCAATTTCATTTAAGTTTCATTTAAATTGAATGGACCATGCAATACCTTTGTGAAGGTAGGCATTTTGCCAACATTACAAATGAAATAATGGGAACACTAAAGGGTTAGAAAAACCAAGACATGATAGACATTGACAAGAATTTGAGGATTTTTTTATTAGCATGGCAATAAATCCTTCATTTTAAATTTAATATTTTTCAAAAAAACCATTCATACATGGTTTCATTAGGTTAACAAAATGATTAACAAAGATTTGGAAAGTTTATCATAAGACACTTAATTGGGTTTAGTTGTAAGTAGTTGCATTTTGTTAAGCAAATGGTGCATAAATACTCATTGCTGCCATTGCTTATGCTTGTGATGTGGCTCACCTTTTGTAATGTAATTTGAACATGATCCAAAGTGAACTCACTTGGTCAATGTCAACCCATCAGGCATGTTGAACAAAACATACATAATTTCCATTTTTCTCCAATTACAACCCATAATCCAAACTAGCTTTCTCCCCATCACATCTTGTCAATTATTGTCTCCTTGGAATTATTTTGTGATTGAATACTAAGATTGATAAGAAGCAAAGGGGAGATAAAAAGAAGGTTCTATAGTCCAGATTTGCAATGAAAGGAAGGCTGAATAAGGATTCAATATACAAGCACTTGATAAAATAAAACAAATTTAGGGACAAACTTAAGAAACACTAGCTAAAGCTTTTACCATGAGTTGGTTGAAGGAGATGATTTTTATACAAGAAACAGTTGGACTATGTCCTTGGCCACAGCCAGGGCCTTGGGAGGATGGGACTAAAACATCATCTTGGCTCTCATTTTGGCACCAACATCTGAACAAATAATAACATCAAATACTAGATTATAAATGGCATGGAAATTTGAAGTTTAAACCCTCACAAACACCCATCTATGCAAAACCTCAAAAGTCTTACATTATTTTCACTAACTAGTATTGTTTGTCACTGGTGTATCACAACTCAAACTTGGGAACTCTTTAAATACTATATGCTCTAGATCCCCCCTTCCCTAAGTGTCCATATTGGATGGAAAAACAGTTGCTGTGGTCAGCTGGAAAGTGTAAGTTGAGATGCTAATTCAAGTGCTTGCACACTGGTTTGTGCCACCTCCTGGATGACAACAGGTGATGTTGTTCTTGAACTCAAATTGTTATTAGTTATAGCATCATCAGTTGACCTGCTGGTGGTGCTTTCACCATTTCTGTCAGTACTTCCCGAAGCAATTCCACTCGCATCCAAATCTTGTGCGTTTTGGTTCGCTACAAATCAATCAAGTCAAAAATGAATCTTTAGACATTACTCCATAATCTGATGATATGAGAGCTTCACGAATGAAGGAGGAATACAATATCTGATATAAGTATCATCACCTATCTCTTTCTGACTTTTTGCAATGAAACTCTCCAAGTTAAAAGATGTCAGCCACAATTTTGATTGTTCCAAAGGGTTGATGTAACTAGTCCAAAAGTATTCAGACTGAAAATCAAATCATGGGCCTTTTTTTAATGAATAAAAACATATCTGTCTCAATTAGGTGCATTCCTGCAAAGGATGAGGTCCGCAACTATAGTCATTAAAAGCTTCAATTGTCATATGAGATGGTTAGAAGCAGACATATGACAAATCCTGGACCCATCATTCTGGGACTGTAATAATCACCTGGCATACAGCAAGAATCATGTACATGAAGCTGTGAGGAATAGACATGCGCAATGTTTGATTATGCTCTTGTACGCTGTACATTATGAAAGTTCAAGCATTCATACCAGCTTGTTGCATTGGATGGCGATTGTTTGCTGCTACCCATGGACATCGACGCAAGCTCAAGTACAACGTGAAGATGCTCACAGTGATGGCTAGGATTCCAATCACCATCTTCACGACTGCCACAAAATTAGATGGTGCCGCCTGCGCATTTGAAGACAACATGATTCGCTTGATCCCAAGCTCCTCCATGAATTTGGTAATACTTCTCAAAGTTTCCTGAAAGATAACTCTGCTAAAATTTCAGAAAGTTGAAAAGAGTGCTGATAAAACTCAACTAATCCGTTTCCACTGTTTTCTTTTCCACCTCACAGCTCTTGCAAATTTGGTCAATGCTTGACTAGTCGAGTTGTGACTACGAGCAGAGCTAGCTAGAACAAATGTAATGGAAAGTTGTTGTTACTAAGCAAGCAAGCAGCTGCAGTCTTTGAATCCCAAACAGGAAGAAAACGTTGTTATGGAAGCTAGGGTGGGAAAAGGGGTATATATGTAAAGAAGCAGAGATTCCAGATATTCTTCTTTTATTTCTTTTAGTATTAAGGTATGCATATCTGCCCCCCCCCCTCAACCCTACGACCTACTTGAATTGCATCCTAGCCCCTAGTCCCACTTATCTTTCTTTATTCTTATAGTATTAAGGTATGCATATCTGCCCTCCACCCTAAGACCTACTTGATTTGAACCCTAGTTCCTACTTCCACGCAATCCTTTCCTTTGTTATTTCGCAGTGGTCTCCCATTCTCACTTCATCGGTAGGAATGGACTCCTAGACAGCTTCGTACAACGTGGCACTCTCCCATTGGTCCAGAGGCCCATTATGAGGGATACTCTGAAGACGTGTTGGGATTGGAGCCATTTGTGGCCGGTGCTCGTGTGAACTGGTTTTGACTTATCAAAGTAATTTGTCCTTTCAAAATCCAGTTTTCGTCATTTAGTTGAATTTTCAATCAGAGAAATGACTCAAAATTCAATATCTCCCACACCATAGGTCTAAATATTTACGAAATCAAACTCTAATGCAACAATACCAAGAATTTACCCCATTTTTATTTTTATTTATTGTTTTGATTTTGTTGAATTTTCTTTGATAAAATGATTCAATATTCTTTTAACTCTTGCTCTGTAGGTCTAATCAATAGCAGACTACAGTACCCTAGTACTTTGGCCAATTTGACACTAATAAATATTATTTTCAGAAATGTTGAAATTTTCAAAAATTATTTCTTCCAAATCAAAAAATATTGTGAAGGATAATACTGAATATTTAGGAATATTTCATTTGTTGAAATGAATTTTTCAAAATTAATTAATTATTTGATGAACATGTGTTGTTTCAGGCCAAGGCACTCTGGTAGTATCTTGGTGACTTTGGCACAAATTAAATTATTTTTTAATCTGCCGGTGTTTTTATAAATTATTTGTAATCTATCAAAATTTCAAAAAAGTTGCTAGACTAAGGTACCTCCTGCACCCGTATTCATTGAGGCCTTTTCAACAACCCCAAGTGCACAACAAGAGGCACCATGGTTTGGGAGATCTCAATGACATGACAAACAAAACGACCTACTTTCATTAAAAGACAGATTTTCATACCTTCAAACTTCTAATTTCTATCTACAGGCCTTTCATACCTTTGGGGGCGCAGGGGGTGTTCTTCACAATTTCATCCATACGGTTCTCTCATGTTCCTAATGGTTATTGATGTTTGTTCCCATGTTGTTTCTCAAGTTCCCAATGTGTTCCCAACGGCACCATGCTTCATCTCATAGCCTTTGACACAAATTCTACTCTTGCAACCTATTTAATGCAGCCAAGGGGAAAAGTTTACAAAATATCTATCTATTTACCTATTTTGTGAGTGCCCAAAGTTTGGTCACATTTTTTTGCTAATGGGCCAATTAAAGATGCCCATTACAAAACAAGTTTTAAACTAAGAACTTGCCCCTCATACCGCCCCCCCCCCCCCCCCCAATGAATTAGGTGATATGAATCACACTAATTACTGGACTTAATATGAATCCAAGTAGGGTCGTATACTTGCAAAATCACTGCTAGGGGGCCACAGTTGTTGATTTGCCATAAGCGATACAAGATGGTCATTTTGGCTTCTTAGGGTATTGTTCGATTGATGGCTAAACTAAATAGAATGCAAAACCAGCCATGAGGAATGGACATGATGATAACCAACAACATACCATATTGCATTGTTATTGAGTTTGGAATGGACAATTAGTGATCATCAATTTGCCATTGCAATGCATATGTAGCCTTAAAAAGAAGACCAAATATTAAACTTGGGAACAAGATTTAGGTTATTCTTTTACTCAGTTGAAAAGAAAATTCATAAAATGAACTGCTTATTATATATGACAATTTGCACATGGATGTGAGGGGAATGTTGGAATTGTTAAAAACCAACACTATTCTACATTTTCCAAAGACACTTGCAATCCAAAAATCATGGAAAGTTTCTACAGAATCAACTTTCCATGATTTTTATTAGTTGTTGAATCACAGTAGAAATCAACTTGAAGAAAATGACAATGAAATGAGGACAATACGATAACTGACATGTTTTTCTTTTAAATTTTAGCTAAGTAGTTATTAATGTGAATAGCCCTAAACATGGCAATAGATTGGTCATCAGCCTATTTTCACTTTAATAGGGACCTATCTGAAATTTTCGATAAATTGAAGAATATGTTTCTTTTACAAAAGATAATACTATGTTGGTAAATTTGAGTACTTAGGACTTATAAATTAATAATTTAAGAAGAATGAAAACTTTCCAAGCGTTATAATTTGTCTCTTATAGTTATGGTCAATATTTGAATATCATTGATAAAAATGGGCATTTGTGTCGTTCAAATTAAAAACATTTTTTTTGGAAACCTTTATAAAGTCATTATCTTATCTGAAATGAATAGACCTTGTTAACTTCGATCAAATTTGTTGTAAAAATCCCAAACCCTTCAAAACCTTTAATGGAGAATGTGGCACATGAAAAATATGCATGGACTTTTCACAAATATATTACAAAATTTCAATGAGAACCATCGAGAATATATGTAAAGTATTGCCCACAATGAGTCTTATGTAAGAGGTCCAAAATTGATTTATAAATCGATGTTATAAAGCAAGAAACTCCTTTTTATCTCTATCATCAAAACCCTTCTACACCATTAGTGGTATTCAAACCATGCTAGTGTTGTTGTTCTCATTCTCCTTGCCATTGTTAACCTCTTTCCTCCTCCATGAACACAAATTAGAATGGGGGCATTCTTCTTTGAATTTAAAAAATATGTGAATAAAAATATATGGTATCATATAATGGTTGTTGAATAAAAATTATAATTTAACAATGGGGTTAATTTTGTATGTGTTAATCTTTAATAATAGATAAGTTTATATATATATATATATATATATATATATATGCATTACATATATTTAAGTATTAATTACTAATAAGTTTAATTAGTGGATTAAGAAGTGAACAATTCAAGGCTTGGTGATACTACAATAACCTGTTATCATATGTATAAAAATTAGTTGTTTTGTGAACTACCAAAGATCAAGCATAATGTGGTTTATTTACCTTTAGTAGAGACCAAGAACTTACATTAAACATAGTGATTACATATTCAACTAACATGGTGTTTGATGATTTTCATCGCAAAGACATTTAATTGGTTTTCAAACTTATGTGTGTTGCTAATGAAGAGGTAGTTGATTCTCTAAAAATGAAAGGTGTGTTACAAGAGCCCACAAATAGTGATTTCCATGGTGGTGACAAGAACATGAGTCACCACCCTATGAGTATGCAAGAACATTTAACTTCAACAAGTTTGCTTGAATTTAAAATAGTGTACATTGGCAAGAATTACACAAGGAAATGATAAAAAGGTTCAAAATATGTGTGACAATACAATTTTTTGATATATTGCATGCGGAAAATGTCCCTACAATTGATTTTCAAGGTGCTTGAGTTCTTACAACCAATGGGTCCATGTTGGTTTGTTATAAAGGTGCATTTCTTCTCTAAACCAAATCAAAATTATTACCTATTCATCTTTTTGTTTTGATTTGTTGATTATACACCTATTGTGACATGTTGTAGATGTTTCAAGGTTTTTTTAGCCATTAACAAAATCACATATAATTAAAATATGCTAGCAAATTTGCAACAATGTAAGGAATAATGAAGGTTACACAATCAACATCAAATCAATTATTCAATCATTTAGAAAAAACTTACACTTTAGATGGGTAATTTTTTTTATCACTTTCCAATTACCTAATTTGAAGATATATTAAGTGCATATGGTATGTTGGGAAAATAGTAATATATCACACAATCTTATCATGTTTAGTTACATTCTCATCACTCTTCATAACTTGAAGTACTAAAACTAAAAGTTTAAATAAATAATGACATTAAATATTGATGCAAAAAAAAACTATAATTAAATTTAAGGTCATTTAAATATGTGCATATTGAAAAATTAAATAATAATAGGTGAGAAAAAAAAAATCCATCATAGAATACCGCCTCAACACTTTATTTGATATAGATGTAGAATAAAATTTTAACATTTAGTGGCCCCCATTGGACACAGTTGTAAAATTAAACAATGGACACATATGACATATCACTTTTGAACTTTGATAACTATGGCAAACAACCAAATGAAGAAGGTAACAACATTTGCTTTTTGGTTTTTGTTTTTCTGCAACATACAACAACATTCTACAATTTTTATTTTGCAAAAAGAAAGTGCAATGACAAGTTAACTTGTTTACTCCAATGATAAACTATCAAAAAATTTGACATAGGTGGTCCAAAGAAAAGGAAACAAAAAAAATGACCAACACAAGTTTGAATTTCATTAAAATTCACACAAGGAAGCATAGACAACCAAACTAAGAGCATGGAGAGGTAATGGTTCTCGTCAAAGCCAAGGATGAACACGTAGCTTCTTTGATTAACTAGATGGAACCTTTAACCCACAAAATAATTTGTGGCTTGAAGTTGTTATGAAAATAAGTAGCCATTAGATCTAAATCTAATAAAATCTTGGCCATTTGCTTTTAATTGTGGCATGCACATCTTGCCCATCACGATGTTTTTTGACAAGTGAAAGGAATACATAGTTAACACTAAAATGTTTAAATCACCAAATTCCATGCATGGAATTAAAAGTTATGGCTTCACAAAGTTGGGGTGTCTACCAATTGAAAACAAATGCCTCTAAACACCTGGCACCCTTGTTTCCAAACATTTTGAACCCTACTATTGGTAAGGAAATGATTCATTCAATTGTTTGTAATCTTGAATTCACAATATGTCAATATTTAAAATATTGGTTGTGGAGGGTAGATGCATAGTATGGTGTAGACAATTTTAGGAAAAATTAGGACTACACATAGTATAAAAAATAATAACACCTAAGATTCACTCAGTTTGAATTTTTTTGAATATCACATGTAATTAATTTGAGCTTCAAATATAAAATAATTTATTAAACCCATCAATATGCAATTGATCGATAGTTGTATTATTGTGTAAAATTACACCAATAATTTTATGACCATTGATTTAAAACTCATATTTGATGACAAATTTTTTTTTTTTTTTATTAATTTTGAGAATCCATTCTTTTTATGTAAAATGATAAAAATAACACTTAGCTCATCTACATCTTTAATGGAAGAACATCTTACAACTTAAAAAGATCACAATCATCATCATTATAACATAATGTATTAACAAATGTTTTTAAAACATTGGATATGAACTCCGCAACTTGAAAAAACTTGAAATTTTAAATGAAAATGATTCTTCTTCATGGTTGTCTTTTTACATGTGAAAAATTTCATGGATAAACTACCATTAAATCTCCTTCAAAGTTCATTTTTACAATTGCATCATTATGGCAGGGCTATTGCAAAATGAAAATGTATTCCAATTTTATAATACAATGACATAATGGGATGTAAACCACCATTAATTGAAAATTTTAATTATAAAATGTTTTCCAAACATCCACCATGATATATCAAAGTTCCACATGTAATGAGAATTGTCAAACTGTGATAGTTTTTTTGTTTACACTATAACATGCATTCATTTATTTACCCAAAAATTGGATATTGAAAGTTGTGACCACTAATTTTTGCCAATTTGGTATTAGCCTTTTCATTCATTAAACTTGATGGCCATAAGCTATCCACCTCATGTTCTTGTTGATTAGGTAATTGAGTTCCTATTGCTTTCATTCTTACTTTTCTCCTTGTCCTCACATGATCCTTTACCCCCTCTTCCTTATGCTTTGAGTTGTGATTGTTTAGTTTAATGTTTGTGTTATTAAAGGCATAACAACATTGTTGCTAGAAACATTTCCTTTTCTTGGTTGCCATTATTTTGTCCCCACCAATTGCTCTCCTTCCCAAGTTGGGCTATTTAAAATCTTAATGTTTTTTTGGATTTATAGACAATATTTATCATGTGATGTATACTATCTAAACCATTAGCTTAATGATGGATTTTGAAGCCTAAAAACAATAATATTGTGTTGTCATCATGAACATCACAAACACAACATGTCCAAAATAGGGTTTGAACTTTCATTTCCTTGGCCACAACCCAAGGACTTTACCATTTGATCACCACCTCATGTGTTGATATAAATTATTGTCATAAAGTAAGTGAAGATTTTTAAAAAATCATGCATTATAACCTTATTATATAATGAAATTGATTACACATGTACATATTTAATATCATTATTTTATTTAATTAATTTTTAATTTGATAACTACATAAAAATTATAATGCCTTTTAATTTTCAAAATGTAAATGTATTATAATTATTTTAAATAACTCTAATGATAATTAAATGGAACTCTATAGTAATCAAGATTCCAAATTGTAAAGCATTTTATTAAATTTTATTTTTATAAATCTCACAATGAAATGAATTTCATTTCTGAAATTATATAAATATAATTCATATGTTTTAGTTTTTTAAAGAAGTTAAATTTTTACTATTTTTTATTTCAAATTAAGAAAAGTAAATTAGTTCAAATTTCAGATGTCATTTTTTATATTTCAAATGTTGTCCTTTATTTTAATTTTTATGTGAATAATTAAAAACAACAAATGAGCACATGAGACTCATAATGTATTTTCATTTTTTAAATCATCCAATTCAATGTATATAATATAAGATTATTAGTATTTTCACATCATTAAAAATATTGTTACACTCATAATTAATCATATTTTAAAATGATTGATTTTAGTCACATTGGACATAGTTACTCATTTCAAACAAATGGACTAGACTTTATAATCATCTTAGGCACAATGCTAATAATGGAAAAACTAGGTTGAACTTTTTTTTTTTTTTCCTTTCTTTGCTAGGAAAAAGAAAAGGTTAGTTCATTTCAAGTTGTGTTCATAGTCTTCTTATTTGACACCATGTTTTTTTATGTTTTATGGTCTTGCCCCACTCACCCTCGCCCTTTCATTTTCAAGTTTATCTTCCTTTTGGTGATGTTCTTGGTCTAACCTTACCCCCCTTTTTCTAGTTCATCTTCCTCTTGGTGTTGTAAGTCTAGCCCCATCGACCCCCTCCTTTTCAAGTTTGTTTTTCTCTCCAACTAATGTTTTTGGTTTAGAATCTAGACCCATAGGCCCCTCCTTTTCAAGATCATTTTCCTCTTTGTGATGTGTTTAGTATGGCCCCACTCCTTGCCCTTTTAAATTTTCATTATTCTTTTCATGATATTTCTAATTTGTGCCTCATCCCCCAACCAATTTTGCTTGATGTTAGTTCATTCATTGAAGGTTGTTGTAGCTTTGCTATAATGTGACCTTGTACTTGCATTCTAACCCTACATCTTGCTCTAACCAATGTTTAAGCTTGTGTTGATCTCGTGTAGTCTACATGTTCCTAATCGAAGATTCCATAAATTCAATATTTGCACACTTGTCATTAGACCTTTGAGTTGCCCATTTAGTTGTAGTTATGGAAGCAACCACCCCTCCATTTCATCACTTTAAGCCTTATCCTTGCGCTTTGTGTCCTTGGTTTCTTCTATTGTAAACTTTTTTCCCATTGCTTTTCCATGCAAGATTTTCAAATATTCATTTTAAACTCACCACATGTAATTGACTATAGTCTATAGTCAATAATTGGCTCCTTACCTTTTGGTCTTTTAATAGGTAGGTGTAGCAATGACAACAAGTTTGTGAGCCTTAGTTCTTCTTGGATCAAAATTGCTACAATCTAATGTTTTTCTTATTATTCAAGAGTTGTACTATTTTAATTGATTACTTGGGTTTTAACTTGCAATGTGTTTTCCATTTCTATGGCATTAAGGCTTTTGAACATGTCAAAATAAAATCAATGCCTTAGTTCATCTTGATCTTAAATAAGAACTTTAAACTTTGCAATCTTATTTGTGACTCTAAGGTTCAAAAATTGTATGGTGATAGTTTTATGTTGGAATTGTGCATTTTCCTCATTCTTATCTTGTGAATTGTAATCCTTTTGATTTAATCCATTGTTTGGTTTTGTTGCATACATTTAATTGGGTCTATTTTTTTTCATCCATGGCTTTAGGGTTTAGGGGCCATATTTTAGTAACCCTAAACATTAGTTTTTCCTTTCCTAAAGGAGGCCATTCCATGTATATTTTAGGAATCACTTGAGGTAAACAAATATTTTTTATGGGGGTATTTTTTTTCCCACCCACCCTATAATTATTTGATTGTGTGATATTCAATAATTATTTGGAAATCTATTTTTTAAATATTTTACTAATCATCAAATATTTAACATTATATATTAACATTAATTAGTAAAATTGTTTTCTTAAAAGGTAATATAATTTATTAATTATTTGAAATGCTTGGAGTTTTTCTTTGGTGTGGCCAATATGAAGATGGCAATGGGGGAATTACATATCCCACCAACCCAAAATCCTAAACCACTAATGGCTATTTCATTCAATTCCAAACTTCCATTCATTTGGGTTTCATTCAAATCTAAACTATCTTTTACAAAGCTTCAAATTCAAATTAACTATAAACTAAATGGCACGTGTTTGACCTAATTTTGCACATTGCCCATGTTATTAATATTAAAAAATACATAAATCACAAGAAATTACAACCCTATATTTATTTACATGTGATATTCAATAATTAAAATATGTAATTTTAGTTTGAAATATATTTAAAATTTGTACTTAAAAAAACATTATGCTTTTTTTGTTGCACACCATTTGAAAAAAGATGGAAGTGACCTACCCATGGTTCCTTTTGGACAAACCTTAATCCAATGCTTTATTTACCCATTTAACTGCTAGGTCCAAATTTTTTAAGGTGTACCAAAATCTTGTCACAGTGTCACCATTTTCTATCTTTTTTACAATGTAAAGACACATTTATGGATGATTATGATGGAATTTCGAATTATAATGGTCTAAAATATAATCTTTTGGAAATTTTGACGACTTTTGACTCATTATTTTTATGGGGATCAAAATATAGAGTAAAAAAGGACTACAATAAAAACTATGCCTTTTTTGTCATGTCCGGTACACCTTAAAAGATTTTCACCCTATTATGATTTTGTGTGGCTCAAGATAATTGTTTTTACCATGGCCTCATCTCTAATTTACAACAACTATTTTCTAATTCCATAAATTACACATACACACACAAAAACTTACTATATTTCCACACCGAAAACACTTAAACATACATTTGTATTCCAAATTTTCCTTTGTACATCACACATCCATAAATTTAGAGGTTAGACATAACAATTAGAAATGTTTAAACATTAGCTTTCACCTTTTTATGCTACCTTTCACTCCATTACACACCAACATACAAAGTTAATTAAGAAAACAACACCAATATGCTTGGACACCTTCAACATTGAAAACCCAGTTCCAATTCTAAAAAACAATCCCTTTAAGTAGGCTTGGGCAATTGCCCTCTTCCTTTTAAGAAAATGGCACCCTCATTCAATGTATATTACAAATTCTTCCAAAAACATTCCTAAGTCAATTCAAGTCTTATTGTAGTGAAATCATTTAAACCACCAATTCACCTTTCAAAACAATTCAATAGGTAAATATTTTAACTTATAAAATAATAGAGATAATCAAAATATTTCATATTAAAATCAATGTAATGACTTCAACCACTTTTATTTACTATGGGTAAATCCAATTTACCAAACTACCATGGTAAATAGTAAAATCAATTATTAATATTTTATTTTTGATATATTGAACATTGTAATTGTACCTCATAATTAAAGTATGACCTCTTTGAGGTAATTTAAACAAGGTGATTACCTTGTTAACATTAACCTCTTGAAAAATGACATGCTTGTTTATACATTGCCATACAAATCCCTGATTTTCATTTCTTAATGTGGTCATCACATATTCTCTCCCCTTTGAATATGCAAAAGGCTAGCAAAACCATTCTAATTACAATAATAACATAGTTTGTTATAACAATTCATTGGATTTCCAAGGAATGGTGTTGTAAACTTGTTGAAAACCTTGTTTGGCAACCACACTTGCACCCACCCACCGACATGTTTGAATTCCAATTTCATCTAAATTTCGAATGTGTTCTATTTTTTAGTTATGCTTGTCATATAATGATTACAAGCTGTAAAATGTTTGGCAAGCGTTGTTGGTGAATCCTTGTGTTCTACAAACCTCAAGTCCTTTTGCTCACTGGAGATTGAGTTTAGGGCGTTGACATTCGATCCAATATCACCAACTATTTCCTAGTGCTCTATTTTGAAATGGGATTTGGGTATGATTTGGATGAGTTTTTCCACCTTTAAGTTTAATTATTGCAAAGTAATTGACAATGTTGCATCTTGCATTGCCAATATCTAAATAATTGTGGGGTGTTCACTTCACCCAATTTTCACAAAACACCTTCAGGTGTTCAGTAGTAGGCCTATGTCTAATGTTAGGCGTGTGTACCCTATTCCCCCATCTTCTAAAACAATAGCTGAAGCATATCAAAATTTTGCAGAACCTTTGGCACCTCAAGCAAGCAAGAGTACCCTATGTGTCGGGATGGCAAAAGAAGAAGTCCTTCAATCCCCTCAATCCTATAACCATCAAGGAAACCACAGCCAACTATTTTAGGCAAAACCTTGGAGGTATATTTTATATTTGCTGGATGACCCAGTCACTCATTATTTCAAAGATTCTTTGATGGGAAAGCCCACTATTGTTGCTGGGTGGTGGCCCAGTGGGTGGTCTACCCCCACCCCCTTGATCCCATTCTCCCTCCAGATAATGGCCACACTGGACCAGCACCAACCAACGTACCATCCACTGGATGCCCCATATTACTCAGTCCTGGATGAACCTCAACTGAGTAAATATTTGGTTTCACCTTGGTAACCAAATAGGTCTCATATATAGGCAGATGTGTAGGAAAATAGATAACTACTAGGTAAGTACACGGTCTATACATAGGTAAGGGTTGGTTTTACTACCTACCTGCTTGTGAGTTGTTAATAGGTAGGTAGAAAAAAATAAGCAACTGAGTTAACCACCATGGTTAGCTATGGAACTGGAACCCAACAGAAAATTGTTTCCTGACCACTTCCCATTCATCCTTCATGGTGCGCTTGGGGAGGGGGGGGGGTTTGCTGGTTCACTATGGCCGAAGATAACCGTGTTTCAAAAACTGAGATGCAGTCACCAACTGCCGTCACCTTTGGTACCCTCAGCGGGTGGGAAGCAGGACATCCTGGGCATTAAAGCCCTTTGCCATTATCTTTTAACTGACCATAAAGTGAACTGTGAAGTGAAATGGTTGGCGGGATGGGCCAAGGGTGAACTGGCACCTTCATATTCTTGCGTGAGAGCTCTATTTAATTCGAGAAATGTTGAATTTGGACTCCAACACCCTGATTTAGTCGTTGAAACCCACTATTTATTTATAATGTTGAGAAGCAACCAAAAAAGTTGGGGGCTTTTCCATGGTACCAACTACCCTGTCGCAGGGTTTTTTTTTTCTTTTTTTGAAAAGTTGCACAATTTGCCACCATAAAAAAGAAAAGATTGCACATTTTGTGACTATGCCAAAGGTGTGAAGGAAAATTATGCAACCATTTTTTTTTTTGGTGTGCCAGTGTAACTTTGGCAAAATAAAATTTCTTCTTTATGAATATTATTGGCAACATATTAGGGGTGACAATAGAAAGCTACAGTGATCACTATCTAGGGTTGCATTTAAAATTGGCAATGATATGCCATTTAGTCAAGTTTCAAAATTGGCAACTTTGGCATTAATTTTTATTGTAATTTTGAACACGGATTTTTTCACATCTAAGGTAGATGCACCCAACCCTATGAATCATATGTTTAGCAACCTCCTTTTTTTTGGGTACAAAAATAAAACTTTCAAAACACTCAAATGGGTGTGAAATGATTCATCACATCCTTGAAGCAACCAATAGTGAGGATATATGATACTTAATGTCTCATGCAACTCATGTTACATGGAAAACGTGTGTGTAGCTCAACCACTAATTTGAAGCTACTTTTGAACATTGGAGCTTGACATTTACACAAATGCTTTTAAAATGTCCCTAGTGACATAACATTTCACCTTCATGTTAAAATCTCGAGCTTGTGCCCAAATGTGATTTATTTGGCATTCAAATGTCAAATGATCAATGTTACTATTTAAATTTGTAACCCATCTCATCATACTTGTCTCATGCTTACCTTCCACAAAAGACTCAAAAGATATAAATGAGTCAAATTTGAAAGCAATAGAGGGATCAGAGAACATCGTATGTAATTATGCATGGGTTAACTTGATTGTGTGCACCACATCAATGACAAAGGAATATCATGCTTGTGCAAGTTTAATCAAATTCTTCATGGGGCTTAAAATAAAGACAATGCAAACAAGGTTAAAGAGAGTATCAACATCAATTAGATGTTCCAAATTTGGGGCAACAACTTGAATTATAGGGCTATTGAATGCCATCTTTAGCACCAGTTGACCATATTCATGTAACATTCATTTGAATGGGCTTAACATAGAAATCCAGTGTCTTGATGTTGTTCAAGATCTTCAAGCATTTTGTTTCCATGAAACCCCTTAGTTTAACTAGTTCCAAATGCCTCTTTGGAGAGTTGGAAAAATATTGATATAGTGATAGCATGATTGTCTCAAGATGATCAACCATGAACAAAATTAAAAAGGTTTGGATAGCTAAACTTGTCTGGTGTGCCATGCAATGAACACCAATCATGAATGAAGCAAATTAAGATTGAAATTGGATAGCAACACCTATGTGACAACCTTGAAATACATTAACCCCATTAGCGCTAAAAGACATTAGTCTTGTGAAAATGAAATTAGGGTTTGAAATACAAGAATTGTTTGCATAATCATTATAATCAAACTAGTTACATTAAAACCATCCATTAAATGTTCTAGGGATAGCAACATAGGGACCTTTGTCCAATTTTGAATGGTATATGCGTGGATTCAAAGTCAAGACTAATTGTCAATTGAAGTAAGTTCATCACAAAACAAAACAAACACATTAATTTTATCCAATGCAAGCTTCATAGCTTGCATGATGATGGAATTAACAATTTCAAACATACCCCAACTTACATTATCACACTAGTGTTTCTTTGGGTAGTGTTTAACCTTGAGCAATTCAAGAAAAGATTTAACATTTTCAAAATTTGTCATGGGTGTGCCATGAACCAACAAATATTGAATGACAACAAATTAGACAAATTTCCTTTTCTTAAAAGCCATACCTTGATTAACAAGTTACAAAACATATCTATGAAGGATTTGAGCAAATATAACTTAGTTTTTTACACATGCACACTTCTTATTCTCGTAGAACTCCCAACTTTCACCATTAACATAGTATAAAAATGGCTTTCCTCCCTAAATGCTTTGACAAATAAACAAGTTTAGGGATCAACAATTATTTGTTATGTTCAACTTTTGAACAATTATGCATATTATGCAACCCACCAAACTATCCTCAACGATGACAAATTTTGCCCATGGTAATCAAGTTGGCTAAACATCCTAAATTTTTTGACCAAGTGTGTATTTCCGCTTTTTCAAAACATGTTTTAGAAATTTAGGTTCCCATTCCAACTTTATAATATTTCTAGTAGTTACAATGTTGCTTGATGAATCAACATTAGGATCAAAATGTACATGGAGGTCATTCAAAGCTTCAAGGGGAAATAATTCATGAGCAACAGGTCCTTGGGGCAATGTAGGAAACCTATACCCAAACAAGGCCTTATACTTGAAGTTTGATGGAAGCTTCAATGGGGCCATGGCACACTAAATTGACTTGAAAAACTTGACCAAAAATAAGTTTCATACAAAAACAACCAAAAGAAATAAGGAAAAAATGTATAACCAAGAATCCCTAGAAAAAAACTTGGAACTTTGTAGAATTATGATTGGGATTTTGATGATGTTTTACAACTTCACCATCAAAATTTGATTGCCCATGTATCAAGTTTAAGTTGCCCACATATCAAGCTTCAATTACCCCCATATTTTTTAATTTCTAATTGACCTACACATTACAAATAAAAAAACATTCAAAAGTCAAGACAAACAAGAAGTGGATTCTACAAAGTCTAACTAGCAAGAAATTGACTACAAAATCCAAACAACAAAGAAGTTGATTCTATAGACATTCTTTTTTAAATGAAATTAATTTTACACTACTATTTTAGAATCACACAAAAACACACATAATGACAAAAAATCATGAGTATGTATTGTGAATTTGTGACCACATGCTTGAACCATGAACCTTGAACACTTCACACATGGTGCACTTGAAGATGTCAAGGCTCGCAAATCCATGATTCATTTGGAACCTTAAACAAATGCTCAAGCACAATGGCAACTTGAATTGACAAGTTTCAATTCCGAATCTAAATGATGTTTACAAAATCAACAAGAAAAAACCATAGTCAATGTTGCAACTCTTGAGTCCAAATTCTTAAATCTTGTGAGTTACAATCTGTAGATGCATTGCAAAGCATACCACATTTGAATGAACAACAATGTGCACACAATCTACAAACTACAAGTTGCAAGGTATGATTCATGAACTTCAGTGTTCATTGAACGTTTGCACGTTGCTACTCACTCACACAACTCACATGTTTGGATTTTGGAACAAGGCATTGTGATTTATGATTCAAAAGCCATCATCACCCTTGGGCCCATGGCATCTAGCCTCCAACAGCTATCATTTTTGGTTACAAGTTTACATCTTCCTTGTTAGGTCTACAACCTTGTTGATCTCCAACCATAGGATGGAGAGAATCTGGCAAATCAAATGGTTGTGATCGTTCCAAAATGGAGTAACTAAACAACTAGCAACATAGTGCTTTTGGTGCCGTACCCTTCCCATTCATTGCCATTTGGTAATTTGACAATTTGGACAATGTTATTTTAGTGACACTTGTTGATGTTTAAATGATCACACTAACAATGTCAGTATTTTATAATTCTAAATATGGAAAAAACATATTTTAATTTATTTTATTAACCTTTGGGGAGGTTGCAACTAGATTTTTTAGGTCACTTTTAGGCAAATTTCGCCACCAAAAAAATTAAATCACTGCCTGGCAGGTGCCAGTTTACCCAATAAAAAAAAACCCACCCCTAATTATCTCCAGTGAAGGTAGGGACTATGTATAACCAAAGCAGAGGGGTAGATTTCAGGGGTGATGGCTCAGTGGTATAGTCCATGTCTGGGACCCTCGGACCTCAAAAAAGGTTCTAGGTTCAAACCTGCTGGTCTTGATTAGTTGCAAACCTTCAGCATTGTAATCACCTCATCACCAAATCACCTTTCTCATACACAAACATCAACACTACAACATGATACATGCACAGCACAGAGTCAAGCAGCAGAAGGGAAGTTGACTCACTCACAAACTCAGTATCATGTCACTTTTATGTATGTATGTATGTATGTGTGTGTGTATGTATGCCTCATCTTCAATACAAAATTTCAGATGCTAAGAGTCCAGCAAGAGCACACATGCTGGTAGTAGTTCAGTAGTGCTCTCATACTGCACTGAGGTCTACCGAAAAAATACCCCATAACACCCTTCTAAGGCCAATCATGGACAGGAGAAGCAGGACTTTTCTGATTTTCAAAGCTTCAACCCCCCAAATCCTTTCCAAGCAAACCCCCAAAAACCACTTCAACAGAAGCATTCAGAAGCTCCAAAAGCCAACCTTCCCACGAAAAGGAATCCCCAACAAAAATGTAGGCCGCCAATCTCAATCCTAAGCCACCAGTCGATGGCAGCATTTAGAACAACATTAATCAAAGTACATCAAGTATCCCAAAGGTTCCCACCCATTCAAAACCATGAAAAGGGATCATTCAAAACATATTAATTTTGCGAAAAAATGTTCTCAGCCACCCAAATTACAGGTTGTATAGGTATCAAGTTTGAACCCAGAAGATAAAGATGCCAAAGGTGGGGAACAAAACCCCAAAAAAAAACAAAAAAACAAATTGTTTTGAATAAGTCTCACTTATTGTCTTCAATTCTGATCTCAGTAGACCTCGAAAGTCAAAAAAGCTATCCAGAGAGTCAGCTTGTCTTTGGTGGGGTTGGTTGGACCTGCTAATTTATGTTTCACCCCCAATGGAATTGAAATCAGATATTAATAGACGTATTTGTAAAGTCCCACGATTAGGCGGCGAGAACGGCCAGTTTCAACATAATAGGCCATCAACCCCATAACTGAGAATGAAAAGTTTACAATATGGAGTAACAGGGCCCCACACTAATTTTTCCACCAATTTTGGTGCATAAACTGAGTTTCATCCTGTCTTTCCTTTTTCCTGAGCACCTCCACTGCTGCTACATATATTTTCACTACTGGTACATGTACTACTATAATTACTCTTGAACCTGGTCTATTAAATCTTAGTTTCAGCATTTCATACGGAGATACAATAAAATTTCTTTACATTGCAAATATCACTGAAAGCGGGGATAGGGGGGTGAAAGCAGGCCCAAGGTCAGCATGATTTTACTGATAACTCTATGGAACCCAAAAGGGTACCATTTGAAGAGGATTTCATCAAATTCCTTTGAACACCTCAAACAAGGGGTGTGACTTGTTGGTTCAAGGCTTGGTGGAAAAGCTTGATGAGGACATTATAATTCTAGTTTACCACTTGACAGCCCACAATCAACAATGGAACCTGATACCAAGTCTAAGAATTCAACATGTTGGTGGATTTGCTAATCAATTTATCACACCAAACCCCCAAAATTTTAATAATAGGAAATAAAATTATGGGGTAGTTCTAAGATTCAGAATTTTAGGAGGGCACAAATCTCAATCTAGCTCTAAGTTGAAAAAGTTTGTCCTTGAACACAAGCATGTGTAGTGTTTTTGGCGATTTTGGATACATGGTTTAATGTGTGGTTATCTAACCCCAGTGGAGGGCTTATGGCCGTTTTGGAACAGTGGTGGGGATGGATAATTGGCTCCAAAAGACAGATTATGCTCAATACATGGGGTGAAAATATGTCATCATGAAACGGTGTGGAAGGTTAATGTAGCGAAATGAGGCCTTACCATGTTGAAAATTTTAATGCGGTCAACAAATTTTGGGGATAAAAGCGTACTTGAGAAAAAAATAGTGAGAAATTATAAAATGAATTTGCTTGGTGGAGAATTGCTGAATTCCTTTCAGCAAGGAAAGAAGAAGCTTAGTGAAACAATTGTGCAAATTCATTCAAAGTATGGGTGTTGAGTATGAATTCCTAAAGAGGATGTCTCAATCCGCAACAAAAAAAATTAAGTTAACAAAATGAAGTTCGAAAACTTATTTGAAAGAATGTGGCATTACAAAACCAACATTTTGGTGTGAAGTAATTGTTTGGAATTAAAAAGGGGTCTTCAAACAAAACACCTCAAATTAAGAGGTTATTGAATTCAACCTTTACATACTAGTGGAATTTTTCATATCTTTGAATCCAATTTTTTCCTAAAACCATCTCATGTCAACATGGAGTCGGTAATATTCTGCCTTCTTGAAGGATCAACAAACAAAAAGTCCATCATAATTTGAGATTTTAATAACCACTAACTTATGGCTAGGCCTAGTTGATGTCATTTCATGAACAAATAGTAGCAGAGCATTCAAGAGGAAATACCTTCTCTTTTGATATCAGTGTTCAAATTCAAAACTAACTTCATTACAAGTTCAAATGAGGTTCCCCAAAGTTCCAACTATTATCATTCATGTTGAAAATTCCATACCACATTTGCAAATGTTCAGGGAGTGTACAACAAGCCGAAGTTTTCAAAGGTTTCAAAGTTCCAAACAACATCTCCAGATTGTTAACATTGATGGTCTGTGGAGTTTCCACCAATGATCCTAGTTGTGATGATCCATTCCCAAACTTTCCTCCACCAAGGCCCAAATTTTGAAGTCCCAAAGTTCCCAATGATGACTTCAAGTAAATTCGAAATTGCTCCCATCAATGTTCAGGGAATTCCTTTGCAATGATTTCTTTGTTCCCCAGGACAGCCTTTCATAGATGGCAATAATGGTTTAAAGGTTATCTAAGGGGATGGCAACCATGTCTTGTTCAGCTTGGGAAATGATGCCTGTAAATTAGGAAGAAATTAACATTAAAAAAAGAGACCTGTTGAATGGTTATGGAGGTTGAAACTTAAAACCGTGATAGTGAAACAAACCATACAAATGTGTCTTGTACTTCGAATGTGATGACCATTGGTTATATTGAAAATGAATTTTTTTTAAAAAAATCATTTGTTTTCTCTCCTTATAATTGAGGAGAATAGCCATAGGAATGTGGAAAAATTATGACATGACAAACTTTGGGGATAAGAGTTTGTAGGTAGAAATAATACAAAGATGGGAAAGTGGTAATGGATCTGGTAAGGTTAGATGTAAACCTAGAACTTGGTTTACAAATGTATTACCTACTTAGTTTACATTTATTGTTTTGTTGTAATTTGAAGTTTGTTGCAATGAGAACCTTTAATGGTCTGAATTTCAACCTAGCACATGCAACACCATCTGAAGGTATACTATCTTGCATTGCCACTTGCATTAGTTTGTGGCAATGACTTGCTATACAACATTGGCATTGCATAATGTTTGATTGCCGCACTACCTCTTTGCGTCATGAAATGTGGGTTTTCTGAATTATTGCCCCAATGCATGTGATATCAGCTATTGACAACAGTTTCCAAATACTAAACAACCTCCAAGCCCCATTAGATCTAACCTTTAAAAGGTATTTCCTGGTGAATTACTTCTAGAAAAAGACAATAAATTAAAGCTTTTGACATTATGTAACAAATCGTTCAATATGCTGGAAAAACTAAAACTAAAAATTATTTATGAAAATTTTTAGTGAAAGAGTTCATTAAGGATGTAAAAATGTTTTAGTTTCTTATCAAAATGAACTCACAAATGAACTAACATTTTTCAGATTGTAGATCTAGACCTTTTGGATCCAAAGTCACTGGGATTGTAAAATTTTAAAAGAATTTAATACTCGTACACACCGTGTTTAAAGTCTAAACATTACAAACCCACCTCAATGCATTGGCCATAGCCCTCCCAACCAGTGATTTTTTTCATTTTTTCAACCAAAAAAATTGGGAAAGTTTTGGAAAATTATAAATTTGACTAATTTGGCTATGTTTTAGAATTTTTTGCAAAATTTCAATATCACAGAAATCAATTTTTATTTTTATTTTAAAACTCAGCTCTCCACCTTTTAGAAAATGAAAATACTCCCTTATTCACTCACAACATTCATTTGTGTGTATTCATCCAAACCCCATTTAAAAGTTGGCACCTCCTATTTTTTTAATAATTACTGCGTTGCCATAAAAGGAGCGTGCGTCATGAACCCATCCATGTAAAGGTATTCATCCTTAAACACTATTTCATTTCATCCATATTTTCCATGTTATCAATTTTATCCATATGTGTCAGTTTTGTCCTCGTCAATTACGATATCAAGGTTCATTTGCATCCAAGTAAAATCTCATCCACATTATAGCCAATTCCATCCACTGAATCACAATTGCCATCAATAATTTGTGTACAGTTTTGCCAAAATTACAGTGGTGCAAAGAATGTTGTTCATGAACATAGTTATAACCATGCAAGGTACATACATACAGTTCGCCAATTTCATCAAGTATGTGATAATAAATAAATAAATAATATGTGATAACTTCATTTTTCTCAGTTTAACTTGGCATTTACATGCATCACCCACACCCTCCTCCTTCCCCACATAGGCAATTTGTTTTCTGGCTATATTTAGCCAAATTTCCACTTGTGGAGGTGGCTGCCTACAGATACACTGTGAAAATAATGGCCCTAATTTGCCAGATTTCTGGAAAAAAAATAAAAATCTGATTGATTCCCCAGGTTAAGAGAACAGGTTCCAAAAGACAGGGTAGCCAAAATATATAAAGGATTTTTTTTTAAATTAACTGTCAAATCAGGTCTAGAGCCAATTTTGGCTAAACTATTTTCCAGATGATTGCGAGTTTTGGCTACATCACAAGATTGAAAAGAACAAACCCTGGGGGCTCCCTACGCCCCCAAAAGGAATCTCAATTCGTAGACAGAAGAGTTGGCATTCATTGCAATATGTGTAGAGGCAGGGTTGTAGATCAGCCTCACAGTTTTCTCTCAGGAATGGGAGTTGCCCAGGAGAAATGGCGATGGATCGGCAGTATTGTGAAGATGCAGAGTTGTGAGATTCGTGATTAGAGTTTCAGATCGAGTTTGCGGCATCCAGGTTCAATAGAAAATCAATCGAGGTCAAGCTTGCCTGTTTGTTTGTTTCTTTTTTGAGCTTTTTTGTTTTGTTTTGTTTTGTTTTTTGTTTTTTGTTTTGTTGTTTTGCTTTTTGCAAGAGGGGAAATGTTTCATCTTTGGAGTCTCTCTTACCGTAATCGTGTTCTCTGAAAGCTCTCAGTAACTAAGTGCTTTGCCAGTGGATGATGCCTCCAGAGACTAGAGGATTTTATTTTTTGTATCGGGTTCTGTGGTCCTTGCTCTTGTGCAATCTTCAGTGCCATCTCGCCTCAGCAACTTCTGCGCGTCTGTTTTTTTCTTTTCTTTTCCTTTTGTCCTCAGAATTTTTGTGACTGTGTGCAGTGTCGTAAGGATATTATAGCTCCGCTTCTTCGCTTGTTACATTGTTGGTGGCGTTTTTGGGTGGCAACTAACAGGCTGCTCTCTGGTAATTGCCTCCCTCTAGGGTTTTTCTTTATTTTACAACCTTGTTCGGCCGATCTTACGGAAGAAGCACGTTTAAATCCCCTACTTATTGATCACAACAAGATCGATTGTAGCTAGCCGGAGCAGAAGTTTCCGAATTGGTGGGCATGGCGCTGGAAGCGGAAAGCTTTCGACCCTTTTCAGAGTTTTTTGTCCATTATGTCAACGACTTTCGTTATAGAAAAGAGTTCTTTATACAGCATGTGCATGTGCTAGTGGAAGTGAATTACGAGAATCTGGGTCGTACTGCAGATGAGAGCTTCTATACTGAAAAGCTCGAGAACTTAGCCCGTTATCCACCAAAGTCCGGTTCCATCATGTCGTATGAGGAGGTGGTGCAGGACCCTGTCCGCAATGCCGTTTCTTCATACCCATCCCATCATGTCATAAGTAGCTCCTTCTACCAACTTCGGCGAGGGGAAGCCGTAGGAGTTTTCACAAGATCCATTGGGTCTCGAATTGGTTTTGACCTTCTTCGCTGTTGTTTTTCATTATTGGTGGGCCAATCTCTAATCCGGTTTAGGAAAATCCTGCTTGGACGCCAACCTGTTGACCTCCAACTGGGTTTGCAGCTTCATTTTTACGATCTTCAATCCAGTGAACGTGTCAAGAGAGGGACCAAGAGACCATGGTTGATCGCATGGACTCTTGCACGAGACGCCGTGGTTAGTCGACAAGAAGAAGAGCCGACAAAGTACACTGGAGTGCGTCATCGCCCTAAACGCAACCACACGAAGCCTTGGTTTGTCAAGGTGAAGAAAGTTTGGATAGATGATTATAGCACTCCTAAGGCAGCTGCGCTGGCATCCGATGTTGGTGCCATCTGCTATGGCAATCGCCAACGTCGTGAGGCTCTTAATTTCGAACAAATCCCTCGATTACTTCCGGAAATCCCGCGAAACCTGTGTGAAGTCCGAGAGCAAGTCCGAGAGCAAGTCCGAGAGCAAATTCAACGTCTCAGAAGGAACCCACTGTTTTGTCTCATTTATGAGGTACCCGAGGAGATTTTTCTCATGGATATTGACGAGCACTTCCAAATACAGGGCAAGAAGGAACTTACGGAACTTAAACTTGAGATTATCAAGTTGATAAGGTCTGTGAGAAAGAAGAATGCGGGACCACCTTTGATTGAGACCGGAGAACCACCCCAAGACATTCCTCAACTGCTTGAATCTACGAACCGGATGATCAAGCGGAATGCAAAAACACCAATATGTTATGGTGATGAATCCTGGTTTCATGGGATTTTTTTCCATCAGTTTCTGGCAGACCTACCTCCAATAGTCAAGGCCAAGGACCCACGGAAACACTGCTGTTCGTTGGTGCTCCAATTCATCAGGTGGGTGGAGACTAAGCTAATAGCACCTCAAGTATCAGGGTCCAACTTATCTCAGATGGAGGCTGAAGACCCTGCTGCAGACATTGCTCCACGATGCAGTGCAAACACTCCTCATCCTCATGAACAAGCACAAGATACTGCACAGCATGACTTCCAAGACCTCGGTAGCTGCTCATCTCTCATGAATGAGCCAGTGACATTCCAAGCTGCAACCCCAGACAAAGGAGGCATGAGCATGGCCATCAGGCCTCCAACAAGCAATTGTTGTGAGTTGAGACATAGCCATTCAATTCTATGCTCACATGGTGTTGTGAATTGTAGCACATTTGTTTTCCTTTTTTGGTCTGATTGTAGTGCCTGAAAAATCTCAAGGTTTTCAAAATACTCATATCTTGCTCCTCTTCAGAGATGACAAAGACCTTCAATGTTCTCATTTGAATATCATTGTGCCTTAAATGCACCTCATGACCAAGAGTCAATAAAGAGATGGCTAGTTTGCTCCTAGTTAGAATCCAATTGACCTGTACTAACCATAGTATGAGATTGCTTGAATGGATAGTGGATCAAGCTGCAACCACAACATTGTCTTCTCCAATTCCAAACATTGTTGAAACAACAATATTGCCTTCTCCAATTTCTGATGTTGAAATTGCAAATGAAGGATTTCAAATTGGGGCCCTAGAGCTTCTTGAGGACCTCCAGGTAGGGATCAATTTGAACTCAATCCAATTGTGTGCATTAAAGAAATTGTTTTTTGACTCCAAAACCTAATTTCCTTCATCTAATAGTCTCCTTGTAGAGCTTTGTGGGTGTTTGTCAGGATGATTGCATTTTAGGGGAGAACTCAATAGACCCCTTGCAAGTGAGGGTTGCGAACAAGCAATGGACCCTTGGAAGTGAAGGACTAGGTTTGGATTGTCAAATGACACCATCACAATCTCAATCCTTTCCTTTCACTTGTAAGTATGATCTTCACACACCCAATTATTCCACCTTTTTTGATATTTTTTGCAATGCAAATAGATCATAAGGACATGAAAGTTCCTTTGCCCATTTATGAAACTATTGCAATTTCTAATTTCTCCAGGTTTTAGTCCTCTTTCAATACCAATCAACTATGTTCCTCCACAAGACAATGACAACGTTTCAGTGGTTCACTTTCCTCATCTTCATGAACAAGCACAAGGTACTACAAAGTTTGATTTGACAAGCCCCCATGACTTACCTCATGAGTGTCAACAAATGATCTTCCCAAATGCAACCCTAGAAAAAAATAACGTGGATTTAGTTTGTCAATCATGTGCCAAACATGTAAATGTCATGAGTGCAACACATGTTTTCAATTCAATAGTGATGGTGTCAAGAATTACAACTCCATGCCTTTTTTATTCTAATCCCCAAGCAATTCAAAGGTTTGAGGTTATTCATGCTTTTATGGCTCACATGATCTTTGAAACAATATGGATGTTAATGTTTTTGTTTAGGTATGCATCTTCAATGGTTGGGACATGAGTTAGAACATAAACTTAATGTTGGGCTTTAATGGTGTTGTGGGTTGTTTAATCAAAAAATTTCAAGCTAGCCTTCATGAAGAGAGGGGTAACTTGGGTTTAGTTAGTCATGAATTGAACTATGTTAACTAATGCATGATGCTACTTGAATGGGCAGTGGATCAACCTCCAACAAGAATATTGTCTTCTCTAGCTCCAACCATAGTTGAAGCAACATTATTGCCTTCTCAAGTTATGAATGTTGAAATTCCAAATGAAGAATTTGAAGTTGGTGCAATAAACCTCCTCGATGCCCTCCAAGTATGTACATATCAATTTGACCTTGATTCAAATGTATCATGTTTCAAAAAATCACTTTTTGATTTCAAAGTTTAATTTGCTTCTTTTAACAACCTTGCAAGTCCTTGTGGGTGCTTGTTAGGATGATTACATTTTGGGGGAGGTCTCCGCAAACCATGTGGAAATGAGCATTGAGAAAGTGCAACCAACTAGCATAAGCAAAGGACTTGACACACAATTAATAAGTGAAGGTTTAGATTGTGAAATGACATCAATATCACAATCCCAACCTTTTCCTTTCAATTGTAAGCTTAAACTACATGCACCCAACTATTTGCTTAGATTGAATAACTATTCCACCTTGTTCGGTATGCTTTTGAAATGCAAATAGATCATGAGAACATGACAAGTTCCTTTGTTTCACCCATTTGTCAAACTATTGCAAATTTTTTTTCACCAGGTTTCAGTCCCCTTTCGATCCCAATCAATGATGCTTCTCCACAAGACAATATTTCAGAGCTACACTTCCCTTGTCTTCAAAAACAAACTCAAAATACTCCACAACATGGCTTAAGAACCCCCTTGGAATTACCTCTTGAAGGTGAACACCTAACTTCCAAGTTACAGCCCTAGAAAAACATGCCTAAATAGAAGGCATGAAGTCTCCAACAAGGTGTTGTTATGAGTTGGAACATATAAATGTGTTTGATTTAATATTGATGGTTTCATCATGAATTTCATTTCCATGTCCCTCCCTTTAGGTTTTTTTAATGTGTAAGCCATCTCAAGGTTTTCAAAGTATTCATGTTTTAACATATCCCATTGTACCTCATGTTACAAAAACTTCAATTATTTTCGTCATTATGGATTTTCATTGAATCCTCAAAAAATAGCTAGTTTGTTTCTGGTTATTTTGGAGTGAAATAGATGGACCATGACATGTGGATGCTTGAATGGCCAATAGATCAAGTTGCAACATCATCTTCTTCAATTCCAACAATGTTGTTGGCTTCTTCAATTCAATCCTTCACTACTGAAGAAGTTGCAAATGAAGGCATTAAGAATGGGGCATTCGAACTTGCTAAAGATCTCCAGGTAAATACAATTGGCTTGACCTCAATCCAAGCATGTGTTTTAAGAACTCTCTTGCTTCTTAGACTGAATTGGCCTCATCTAATACCCTTGTGCAGAGCCTTTTGGGTGATTTTCAAGCTGACCATAATTTTTGGGAGGAGTTAGAAGCACCACGTCAATGAACATCGAGAGAATGAAAAGGAGTAGTTGAAGTGAAGGAGTTTACAAACAACTAATATGTGAGTGTTCAAGTTGTGAAATGATCCCAATGTTGGTGACATTATCACAACTCATATCCTTTCCTTTCATTTATATGCTTGCACCAGACACATGCAATTCCTTGGCTACATTAGAAAATAGTGATCCACCTTGTTTGATTTTTGGACTCTTTTCCTAGAGTTGTATCATATGCACACGACAAGCTCTTCAATTCTACCCATTCATTAATGTTTTGCAAATTTTGATTTATTTGCAGATGAATCAAGTTATTTATAAGATGGAGATTATTTGATACAATCCAAATGGTTATTTCAAGAACTCTTCTTTCAAATGTAATCCATGTGGGAAAGAACCTATTGCAACAATTTATGAATTCAAATGATGGAGAAGGCTTCACAACTTTGCTATTATCAATAGGAGAAAATTTTGTGGTGTAATTTGGATTGGTGCAACCTTGATCTTCATGACACTAAACAAACATCTATTATTAATCATAAGGAAGGCAAATGGTCCAAATCAAATTATTGGACATGCATGTAAGTTTGGCACAAACAAATCATCATACTACATTTCCCCAACCCTTTATCCAATTTTATGCATACTTGTAATGTCATTCCTTATTTGAAAAAGCAAACAACTTTTTAAATTGATGACACATAAAACTTCACAAGTGATGTGCATGATACAACTTCTCCCTTAATGGTGCAACATATTTCATGACATTTCGAGGACAAGGACCACATATGATTATATCGTCACCCATAGATCAAAAACCTTGAATACAATTGATTCTCCAAACCACAAGCAATGTTTCCAAGACATTTATTTTGAGATTAGAGATTGAACTTTGGGTGGCTTTGCAAGATTCATGATCAATGTGCATATGAATGAATATTGTATAAAATGTGAAGAATAGAAAATGAAGACTTATTGCTTTTCTTGTGAATTAATATATAAACTTCTTGTTTTAGCCCAACATACATTAGAAGAAAAAATGTTTTTTATACTTCGTTTTATGCAATTAAAAATGTTGTATGCAACTAAAAAATAATTACATATAACATTTTTTAGTTGGATATGACACTTGTAATTGCATTGTAGACAAGCTACAAAAGATAATTTTTCTACTAATGTGTGCATATGAAAAACAATGAAAATGTAAATTGTATATTAAACAATGGCAAACTACATTTTATTTTTTTATGAAACATGTAAATGTACTTCAAAGTGGCTCATTTTTTTAAAAACCAAAAGTTCACATTGTCATGGACGCTAACATTAACCAACATCACCATTGTTAATATCATTGCTAACATCATCATGGATGAAATTCATTCATTTTCCATCCACCAATAGTTTGTAATTAACTTGTAATTTACTTATAAATGACTTATAATTTGTTATTTATTTATAATTGGCTTGTAATTTATTTGTGGTTGATTTATAATTCACTTGTGATTTAATTGTAATTTACTTATAGTTCATCTTTAGTTCACTTATATTTTAAAAAGTTCTGAAAAAATATTCCTTGGACAATGGGCATATGGAAACTTCTTTGAATTAGGTCCCCAAAAGGGTATAAATAAAAGGATACCTCCCCATTATTCTTAATATGGTAAAATTTTGCACCATAACCTTATTGTTTCATTTTATGTTCATAATTTAATTTGTTATCATAATAAAATTTCATTTGCATTTTTTTCTTACGCACTTCATGCTATTTCTTTGATTTTCATGTTTTATGTTTAGAATTAAGTTTAGACCAACTTTTGCCATAGTTTGTTTTGGTTTTCACATACCTTGACAATCCCTTTTTATCTTCATAGTTTTCATGCCCATGACACACACAAATCCATTCTATTATGTTAAATTTGCAATTTTTTGTGGTATCATTGGTCAAATGGTAACATTGTCCACATATCAAAAAGAAGTTTGAAATTTAAGGAAGAACAAATATGTTAAGGACACATGAAAATATGGTTCAATTCTTGCCATTAAAAAGTCCTTAGCTAGAATTTGGCTAGGATTTTTGAAGGATTTCATAAAAAAAATTATTATTTGATGTTATATCACATATTGAATCATGATAAATAATTTGGAACAAACCTTTCAATATTAATCTTTCAATTTTCTATCATTCTAATCAACTAAAAACTGCATATTTTTGGATTTCAAAATCCCATTGTTGAAATTGGGTGTACTTTTATTAAAAAATAATTATGTAGGTGTTTCCATAATCAAGTTATCTATCTATAAAAAAATTTCAATGACCAATTTGATAATCCCTATTATTCATTATAATTGTCCAAAAAAAGGACACTATGCAAAAATGGGCATTGTAATCAAAAAAATGAACCACCTTAGTGTGCATTTGCCCAATTGAGTTGTATGTGGATTCAAAGGTTGTTTTCAAAATTGCCTCCAATTCATAATAGTTGTTTTGGATTTCCTTATGTAAAGAAATTTTTTGTTGGGTGCCCATGGCCATATACAAAAACTTCATATATTCATTTAATTAATGTGCCACAAACTCATATGGCTAAAATTAAATTGATAAGTCAAATTTTATATAACCATTACTTGCCAAAATTTTCAGAATTAAAAAATCAAATGCTGAAGTTAAAATTAAAATTTTAATTAATTATTTAGCAGTTTGTTACTGAATCCAATTGAGATGCATGGTATTCTTTTGAATTTGTATAATATTTGTTTGGAAACCCCATTTGTAAAGGTGGAATGTTGAGAGTTTGTTGAAACAAAATATGTTATGCAAATTAAAGTCAAGAATGTCAATCAATTTAATGTGTGCCATTTTTTTGCATTTTTTTCTCTTTATACATTATTGTGTGCATGTTTGCACTAGGAAAGTTTGATTGCTTGAACTTTATTCTCTTGCTACATCACCTAAGGTTTACCCACAAGTTCATCCCCACCTTTATTCTAAGGGTTTCCTAAAAAAACCTCTTTTTTTTCCTTCTCATATTTTTATTATAGATGAAAGTTTTGAGAACTTGAATTTTGAAAGATGTTTCACCTTTAGACCCTTTTTAGTTTTATTCAAAGGGAAATGAATTGGAAAGTTCAAGTCATGATCGTGGTATGCTTCCTACTCTCCTTTTTATCAAACAAAACTTTCAAGATGAAAGACAACTTTCATATTTCAGATATACATTAAAGGTGAACCACTTTAACCACGTTTTTTTACTTTAGCCAAAAAATGGTGATGTACAACAAGTATGATAGTGTATAGCGAACTTTTACTTGGTGGCAATCTTTTTGCAATCCCAAGTGCAAGTAAAAAAATTTGGAATGTGCATGCATGGTCAACAACCTTCTTAACTCAAAGTTCATTTTAAATCACAACCTTGATCCAACAAATGGATTAAGAGGATTGGATACATTCAATGTACGTATTGTATATAACATTTAATGTTTTTATGATTGTAGGGTGTCATTGGGTGATATGTTCCATTAAAAAGGGACAACAAACTGAGAAATACATATATGCCCATCTCAATGATCTTCCCTTTTTATTTGACATGTTTCTCTCATTAAAATATTCAATACTAAAGTTTGTATGGCTTATCAACATTGAAAATTCATGTTTTTGAGCAAAATGTTTAAACAAAAATAATAATTTTCAAAAAAGTTGGTGGATTATCTTTTCTTATATCATTTTCATTCTTCACCTAAATTTTCATTAAAAAATACCATTTATAATCTCACTTTTGAATATATTTCTCATTTTTCATACTTTGTGATGGATATTATTTTGATCCAAATATATTCATCACATACAAAAATTTCATATTGTTTAATTTTTTTGAGGAATTGATGAAATCAAGTTCCAAACTTCTCAAATCTTTTCAAAGTTCACAATATTGTCATCAACTTTAGTGTACACATCTTGTCAAAAAAAATTAATGTAAAACATTGTACTCCATTACAATAATTTTAAGGAACTCTAGTGTGGTTATGCCCTTCCATTATAATTTCACCTCTTCAAAAATGTTCAACACACAATGTATAACTTTAATCCTACTTGGATATCATCCCTATCAACCTCCCACTTCATAAAAAATATAGAATAAGATTAAGCATATTAGATGTCAATTCATGAATAAACTTGTAACAAATGTGAAATGAGTTACACATTCCAATATAATTTCTAACATGTATTTGGATCCTCATCACATTCATTTGAAATCTTACACAAACATGGGTTCAAGTGCATGGCTTTTCATACACCCAATCACCCCATCATTTTGTATATCCAACCAAACATCTTCTCAACTTTGCAAATTACGTTGGGCCTCCCCCATGTGAAAGTTCATGGTTTGACATGTTGCATATAAGATCAACCTATAAACTGGATGGGGATATATTTGTTCAAAATGCCTTTGTTTCCATTGTTGGAAATGCATCCATAGTCTCCATTCAACCTTGTGGTCAAGTTTGAAGAGTTCACTAAAAAAAAAGGCATGTTCACTTTCATCAAATCCTTGGCCTTACTTGACTCAAATTTGTTTCCAAAATTTCAAGGTCATTGGGATGGGGGCCCTAATTGATTTCGATTAAATATAATGGTCACAACCTTCTCTTCAACCATGTTGAGTCCAATTTGTTCTAATAATTGGAACACATCAAGAAGTTGAACTTGCTTGGTGCAAAGCAACATCGCATTCCGCATTCATTAACATAATTTTTTCTCCAAAATTTCGTACCATTTGATTGTACAACTTGAGCTTTGATGATCTTTTATGTCACATTGATGAAATGACACATTCAAACATAAGCTTTTTGTAAACTCACTATGAAAAAAGGGGTGTTTTGTAATTGGCCTTGTAATTCAATTTTTGAGTTACAAAAGACACTTACAACTCACTATATTTATATGTCGTGAATTCTAATAGACAAGTTGCATGAGTTATAAAGTTGTAACTCATTGTACATACAGTGCAACTCCTTGCAACTCAATCAAAACAACTCATTTTCAACTACTATTCAATTCCATTATAACTACATCCATGGTGTCATGCTAATGTCATTAATTGTCATCTATATATTAAAATTTGACATGTGGCATTATGAATATTTTTGGACATAAAAAAATTAAAAATATTGATCTCTAGGGCAAAAGCACACTAAGGTGTCACAATTTCGACAAATTAGAGTCCCTTTTCAAAGTCCTTTTCTAGTGTAGTTGAAAACTAACTTAAAATATGAATATTTAGATGATATTGAAAATAACATTTTTTTCCATTTCCAAATTCAAATCATGATGCTATAAAATATATAAAATATATATCAGAAGAAATTATTTTTAAATGCTTAAAAACTTTTTAAATAATTATAATTTCTGGAATTTTTAAAAGTCCATAACATAATAAATTAAAATCACATTCCATTCATCCAATGGATCTTTAGTTTTTAAAACATAATTCATCCAATGTCCCAAAGTTTTAAACGCATAAGATTAATACATTGTAAAATAAAAGTCCATATCCATGAGTTTTGCAGGTGTGACAAAAAATGTGGGCAAAATTCAAAAGTCCATTACTTATTGGCTATCCATGATTTTGATTTGATTTTTTCATTTTTGAAAGGTTGATTATGATATATTTAAATAGTTGAATCCATTTTTTAATTATTACAATGGATCTTATTTTATTTATTCTTTTGTCCCTAAATAATACAAGAAAAACTACCATTGTGACATCCATATAAGGTCACCGTAGTGTGCAAACACCTTCCATCATCCATTACAATTGTTAATGATGGTTCAAGATTACAAAATGTGGCACAATAAAAAAATTGGCACATGGCATTTTAATTTTATTTTGGAAATTTATTTATTAATTTATTTATTTTAGTAACTAGGTAGGTCATATAGAACCATAGGTAGGTAGGTTGGTAGGTCTTAAGACCTACATACCTATGTATTTACCTAGGACCTACCTACCTACATAGGTAGGTAGAAAAGTAGGACCTACTTATTTACCTAGGTAGGTAAATAGGTAGGAAAGCACAAGACTAAATGCACTAAAGAATAAACATGAAATTTTATTTCTTATTTTAGGTTTTTCCTTTACGTTAAGTTTTTTTCAACTCATCCCAAAATGGCACATGTATTTTAATGTGAGAACATAAGAGATCAAAGCTTCTTTATATAACTTGTAACATGGGATTTGAAGACAAAACATATGGGTTAAATCTTTTAGTTGTTCATTAGTTGAAATTGAATTACAACTATAATAGTTAAACACTCAAAACAAGCCAAATCCAAGGGGAGGGCTCCATTGTTTATGGTGTCTAAACAAAACTTGAACCCTTCGTATTAGCACATCTAGTGCACTAAAAATCATCAAAAATGGAATAGAATTAAGAAAGTTATGGCCCCTCAAAACAAATTAACTCAAAATAAATATGTCCTACTTTTTTACCTACCTAAGTAAAACTCAAAAAAAACCACCAAATGCTACAAAGGCTGGTTCCCAAACACCCAAAAACTTCCTTGTATGTTGTTTTGTTGTTGTTAAAATTCCAAGATAATTTGTAGAACTTCAAATGACACTCCTATAACATTTTAAATCATTTAAAATGAATGAGAAATTTAAAAAATTATGAAGTTTGAAAAAAGGAGGGGTCCAAAAAAAAAAAAAAAAACTTGTTTTGCAAATTGGAAAGTTTACTTCTCTTGTTGTTATTTTTTCATTACTCATTTTCCTTTGCACTTCAAGGATGATTTTTAAAACTTGAGGTAGCACTCCCATGACATTTTAAATCACTCAAAATGAAACACATATGATGAATATATAAATAATTGATGAATATGTATCCTTATTAGGTTATAAGTGTTGTTTTATAATCATACCATAGTTGAACAATAGTACTTTAGTAGTGGCGCATTAATGGCCATACTATTCATATCAATGGGAATCATAATCGAAGACTAGTTGCAAATGTATCCCAAAATGGGTGGTGGAGATGTGGACACATGGCATAATCACATGTATGTACATTGTGCACTAATTGCAACATAGTTGTTGCTTTAGTGACATATTTATGATAGTTCTAAAGTAGTTGCCACATGTACTACAATGCAACTTTTTAAAAAATCAAACATGGTTGACTACATATGTATGCATGATGTGTATAAATTACTGTATAAAAGGCCCATTTTCAGCTCACTTCTAACTATAATACAACTAAATGAATTTCTGACATGGCAATTTATTTATTAATACATTGTATTTCTAAAGGGATAGTTGCATGTGCAATAGTTGTAATACCCAAGGGATAGTTGCATGTGCAATAGTTGTAATACCCAAGGGATAGTTGCATGTGCAATAGTTGTAATACCTAAGGAATAATTGCATAATAGTTGTATATGAGTTTTTTTTTAGTTTTAGTTGTAGGATAGTGTGGTTTTGGAAGATGCGATTTCTCATAATGATTTTCAAAAAGGTTTCATTGGAAGTCTTGCAAACTTTGCAATTTTATCTATTCATAGCCCTTGGTAATTTTGGCAAAGTTCATCAAAAATTTCATTCATTGGGTTGAAAGGGGCGGAATGTCACCTGCAACAACTATTTATTGCCCACCATTGCCACCAATTGATGAACTTGCCATCAAAGTTGTAAACATTTTTACATTATTGGGCATGGTTTTAAATGTAATCAAAACATAATTTGAGGACCAATGAAAGCACCATGCTTTAATTTCTTGGAGTTTATGTTGACAAAACTCATGGTAATCATCAATTTGATGGTCTTGACAACCCTTAAAAGCCTTCATGGGCTTCTTGTCTTCATCAAATTTCCACAATGCATGTTAATCAATGGTTGTTGTTGAATCAAAATCAAAATCAAAATCAGATGATGAATTATTGTTGCTTATGTTTGATGATGGTGCCTTAAAATAAACCCTTCATTGATCATGTGAAACCAACATTTAGTAGATTATCGAAGATACCCCTTGATGTTGTTGTTGACCCCAATCTTTGCAACCTACACTAATATTGGCTTTCAATTCAAGGCTCTAAAGGAAAATGGGGATGGGGTTCTACCTACATTCGGACAATGATTGTCAATATGTTGGTCATCATCGCAACTTCACCTTTCGAATAACAAATGCGATCATAGGTTGCCCACATGATCCGTAAAATCTACCACAAACACATGTGCCACCTTTAAACCCAAACACATTCCAATCAAACCCCAAAAAGTATCGTGTTATTAATTCACAAGAAAATACAAAAAGAATATGAAAAGCCCACTCAAGCTACACACACACATGTACAAATTCTCCTTTCCTTTTATGGTGTTGAAGGTTCAACAATAGATAAAATGAGTTTCAACATCAAGGGAAGTGAATTACCCCTGAACAAGGTTTTGATTTGAAGTTTTAAACCAAGAGATAAACTTAGGTTGAAGCTCAACCATAAGTTTATTTGATATAAACCCCTTCATTTATTTACCCTATGTAGGACACTCTTTTAATCCTATTATTATTTTTTACTAATAGTTGTTTGTATGACACACCCTTTCCAATATTGATGCTTATTTACCTTGAATATATGCACATATGATCATCGATCTTTGAAATAGTCTACAATATAATCACTATGTTTCATCAATGACATCCCCAACATCATCATTAACATTGCCAACATCACCACTACCAACATCATCATCAATGAATTTCACCCACAAACATCCATCATTGTCCATTTTTATTCGTAATTGATGTTTTTTTCCATTTTTTCCATTATTACACTTTGTACATTTTTTTCCCAACTTTTTGTTGTAGCATTAATGATTAACATTCCAAGACATAAAATGGTGACATGTTTGTGCATAATGTCTACATTTTCACACTTCTTACTATTTTATGGCAACATATTTAGAACGAAAGTTTAAAATTAACGATTTTTTTTTAAAAATGATTAATTCTTTAAAAATATGTATGTATTTTATTTCCTTTTTTATTTATTGTAAATACAACAAAAAAATTAATGAAAATAATGGATGTAATCAATGGTTAGTCAAAATAAAATATGTAACTTGAATACATGATTCATTAAATGATTGGGATTTCTAAAAATGTAGTAGTTATAAGGATGGAGGCAATTATTATGGGAAAAAAATGAAGTAATTATAAGAATGGAGATATTTATTAAGGAAAAAAGTGAAATAGTTAGAATTGGAAATGCAGTAGTTGTTTTTGAAATTGTCCAAGGAGGACCATATGATAGATTTCAAAAAATCACCCATATACTAATTATTCATAACTTTTCATTCACTATAATTAAAATAGTGACTCACATGATGTTCGATGAGTCATTTGATGATTCATGATATCTTGATGAATCATTGAATATGGTGGGATAATGTTTTACGAAAATGTGTGTTAAACCTTTTTTCATTAAACCTCTTTTACTTAATATATAAAAAAATGTTTAAGCTTTTGTGAATATGTTATTTGACACTTAGAATGAAATATGATATTAATATTGAATATCAAACAAAAATTTGAATTTTGAACCAAAATATTGATATGATGTTGAGAGTTTGTAAGCATGTCATACTTACATTTGTATTTGAAACATCTAAGTTGGACATCAAGGATGATTGAAATATGTTGATAAACTTTTCCAAAAAAAGTTATAAACAACACCAACCACAAATGACACAAATGTCCTCACCATAAGAACTTGCATGTGTCCCTTCTTCATACATCCTCACATGCCTATAAGTTTCACCCCCATGTCACTTCTCATCAAAAGAAGTTTGTTAATTAAAACTACTTTGCCTAGAGGTGTTTGTTAACATGTTATAATGACTTATTTTCAAAATGCCTCATTTTAAAGGTGTTTCCTAATGTAAAGGTGGAATGTATTTTTGATTTTTTCTTTGATCCATATAACATGTCATTTGGAAAGTGCCCAAAGGTGGTAAAAATGGAAGATGGATGAATGGTAATTAATAGGTAGGTAATACACTCATCAAAAAAATGGAAAGGAAATTAGTTACAAATTTTGTAACTTTCAATCAAACTAAAAAATGGTAATCCACAACCATAATTCTTTCCCATCACTTGGGAGGGAAAATATAATTTATAAATCATGTTCAACTTCAACTACAAAAAATCAATGATTTTTTTCACAATCCATGAAAAATAATTATAAAAATAGTGTTAAAGGGGGGAAAAATAGACTAAATATGATTTAAATTTAAATGAAAATATTGTGACTTGATATGTTTAGTTATTGATGATAATGTTTGAAGGAAACTAAGGGGATTATTCTAAAATATTTTTGAGAGGATACAAAAGAACATGTGTTTGGATTATATGTATACTAATTTTTCTTTTGAATTAAGTTGATTGGATTTCTTCAATCATTTCTTTTTTTTCATAATTATTTGTAAAAATCACTTAAAATAAACATTATAACTTAATTTGACTAAACAATCTTCTTGACAACAACTATATGTTTACATGAGAAAAAATCTAAATAAAAAATCTAAATAATTGCAAAAAACGTTTTTCAATAGACATTGTATTTTTTACTATCACTTGTCTCACATGACAAGGTAAACGATTATTATAATGTAACATTTTCAAAATTGATTGACCATTTTCCTTGAATGAAATTGCATTACCTTCATTATCAATCAATCTATGTCTTTGATTCTTATCATTTTCTTATTTTGTGTAATTTCTCAAAATCACTTATATTAATATAATTTTTAATTGCACTTTCTAAATAATAGTAAAATATTCAATTATCAAAGTAAAAAAATTCACATATTGATAGAATACATATTTTTTAGTTTTGTTTTGAAATGATATAATAAAATAGGACTCCCAACACAAATGTCATCATGTGCCTTTCTTATAATTGCAACAATAAAATCTTGAATTGAACAATTAATCTTTCCACCAAGTCACACACACACACACACATAGTGAAATTTCATTTTCACAAAACATCATCATATAATCATTGCCACATTCCGTGCTTTTGATTGTGAAATAATTTTGTAAATAAAATTCTAAATTCTATGTTTTTAAGACATGTTTTAGAAATAAAGCTCTTTCAATAATTTTAATTTCTCATAATTTCTCATTTTCCCAACACAATTTGCATTTGTTCACAATTGGATTGATGACATTTAAACTTGTTATGTGTTTATCAATAACAACACTTACAAGTTGAACAATTTTTAAGGCATAAAACATGGCTTAAAGGTGAAGTTCAATGATCAATCCTTCTTGGCTATTCTCTTTTTCTTTATAACACAAGATATGAGCATGCTTTGGCCTTTTTTATTTGGAACTATGACAAAATATAATGACAAATCAAGGTCATTACACTTGAAAATGAAATCAAAAGTTCATGATTGATTGAAAGATAATTTCATCACACATATTTCATGAATTCATCTTACAAGACAACAACAAATGACCACTTACAAGGATCAACATGAAAAAAATATATTCTTGATAAGTAATAACCTTTTTTTTATTTTTGAACTTTTTAACCTCCTACAATTGGGTAGAATCCCAATTAGCCTTGCACAGTGAATGTACATAAAAATGAACATGGTCAAGATGAAGGACTCCAATCTTTGATTAATTGATGTAAGACAAATAACACTTAAATAAACAAACACAAAACAAAACCCTATTTTCAATGCACACAAAGTTCAAAAATAGTTTCACCTCATCTTGAATGGAAAAAGATTTGTAAATTAGACATTATAATATGGTGACCATTTCTTTATCTCACATTCTTTTCCAAAAAATGCAAGTGACATTATTGATGTACAAATCATGTATTTCAAAAAAATTATAAGATACTTGATTACCAAAGGATGTACAAGTAAGGAATATTAATCATTTTTTAATCTAGGTTTTGTGAACATAATTCATAGCTTCTAAAATCTATACTACTATTTGAAACATCATTCTTGCCGAATGTGTAATGTGGATTCCACTTTAGTTTAATAGCAATGGGTGAAAGCACAATAAGCCTTCCAAAAATTGTAGTCACAATTATAATCTTTCTGCAATTAATCTATAATTGGGTAACATATGGATAACACATCTTGGATTTTTTTTGTTTTCAATGTATTTGATTAAATTTAAACTTAATTAAATCAATTATTTTTAAAAATCCAACAAACATTGAAGAACTTGAACATACATGGAGTATATTTGTGACAAAATAATACATGTCATGAATTTTTGAATTTTTGCATATATATTTCAAAATTAAGGTTGTGGGTGGAACTCTTGGGTGCAATTTTTTTTGGTGTATGATATTGATATACATCAATCAAATCTAGGACCATGTAAATTTTTAAAAAAATTGGATGAAATTTTATTCAAAAAATGTGGTTTTTTACATTTTTGAACAATAAATGCATAATAATATCCTTTTTTAGGAAAAGACCACTACCATATAAAAAATGGAGATTTTATAGGTAGGTATTGCAAGAATTTTTATTTATTTTTTGTTTAGTAATGTTTCATGAACCATAAGCATGAAGCCTTACGGCCATTAAAAAATTGTAAGTTATATACTTTATATACATTAATTTTACTCAATATTTTTAATCTAATGGTTAGATCAAGATTAATTTTGACTCAAAGTGAACATTGAGTTCAAAAATATTATCATGTAATTTTTTAATAAAAAATCTTATGTTTAATATAGCCAAAGGATGCAATCAAAATTTTAGTTTACAATCATTATACATCATCTTTTTTTGTGAAAAGTGATTCACCCTTAATGTGCTTTCACCCCAATTCACAATCATATTTCATGAATGTTTAAGTCAGGGTTTGCTTAAGTGTTTAGAAAATATTATCCCACATAGCTTTCTATGTGATTTTTCAAACAAAATACCACATAATGCAATGCTAGGTGTTTTCTAATGAAAATTTGAAATTGCAATAATGTAATATGCAACAAACACATCACAAAAATGTTGAAACATATCCGTAATTATGAATATAAGTGGTATTTTGGTAATATTGTAAAAACACCAAATTCATGTCCCGCAAAATAAATACCTCATACATATATGGAAATGTTATGTTTATAAAAAACAATTTGAAGAAAAATTGGTGTATTTTCATCAACATCCATTAGATGCATCCTTTCACCAATTTTTAGGCCAATCCATTAATAATGACTATGCAAACTTGTGTATTTGGATCCTTTTGAAATTGTTGAAAATTGTCCACATAACAAATACCTTGTTTTATTAAGACTTGGTATGAAACAAAATTTGAAAGTGTTAAGAAGGAGGTATACTAATGCCACCCATATTTTTATGCTTGAAATTAATCCTCTTAAAGTTATAGTCATATGGTTAATAAAAGGGTCCAAGATTCTTTAAATATCCATAAAATATGACTTCTTTTCAAAAATACCAATAATTTTCATACATTTGAAGCCAAAGTGGATACATTAATGTCACATGTCATATGGTTTGAATGTTGAAGATCTTGACACATAGAAAATTGTGCAATGAAAAGGTTGGTGGAAATGTGTAGATTTTTTTTGGCATTTGAAAATACTGAAAGATTGTGAATACATATAAAAAAATTGGACACTTGAACAAATTGTGACCCATTTCTCCCTTTTCCTTTGTTTTATTTCATTCATTTTGCATTTATCTTACTTCTTTTTTTTTTATACACATTTATGATGTCATGCGCTCCAATGTTAGTGCCTACAACCATCCTATCAACACACATTAACCAAACAACATATAATTTCATAAATCTACTGCACTTTCCTACCATCTAACTACAAGAATAAAAACTTAAGTTTGTTTCAAGCATTGAAAGAAAAACTATTTGTCGATTGGTACTTCTTGCAATGACGGTGTTAAACACCCCATATGTTAACCTCATGAACATTGATCACAAATCAACATGGTGCTAGCCCTTGTGGCTTGCCCACACAACATGTACAACAAAATCCAATAGGAAAAATTGCCAAAGAAAGGTCAATTTGACCATCCACATGAGGAAGATGACACAATGCACAGTTATGCACATGATCAAGTTCCATGTCTAACCATCTTGCCCCTTTAACAACAAAACTTTGAAAAGTAGAAACTACACACATAAAATAACACATCTTGTAGTCACATCCGAAGTAGTTGGTGTTGCATGTTACAAATACACCAAATCTCTAAGTTCAAACCTACAAATTTAAGGTTAATAATCACCTCCACATATTGTGCCATACCAAAGAATATCCCAATGTTGAACAATTGTTAGATCTATTTTCCATAGCCATAAGCATCACATGTCTAAATAAAGTTACTCTCTACTCACATGCTTGAAGCCACAATGTACATGTAGGATCATCCAAACTCACTACTACCATAACATTGCATCAAATGTTTAAAAATATGGTGAAAATGATGCAAAGAGGCATACCGACTAAATTTATATCCTATGGCCAACTATGGTAACTATAGGTCCTAATTTCTAATATGGCCCTTTGAAGGCCATACTTATGCAATCCTCATTTCACTATTTATGTCATCCATTTGGCTAATGCGTTTGCCTCAAGATGGTCTTGTGAAGTCATTCAATGATTTTTTTATGCCTGCTCACACAACTATTGGAATTCCCCATCATAGTTCGTACCTTGTTGGTTGCAACACCAAACTTAATGAAAATTTCATTTAAAAATGCATATGCAATTCCTTCATTGTTAGGATTTGGCAATGGCACCAACTCCAACCATTTGGAAAAATGTTCGATGATAACCAAAACATATAGATTATGTTAAGGTGTTAAATTTAATGGGCTCACAAAATCCAAACTCCACCAATATTTTTGCCCCATAATTGGTAATGGTTGTAAATGAAGTGTAGGTACATTGAATGATGCCTGAATTCAATCACACACCATACACCAAAAAATAAATTGTTGAATTTGTAATTGCATCCCTCATCACCAATATTATGTTTAGAACAATCTGTAAGTTCGTTTGATCCCAAAATGGCCCAACTCTTCACAAGCATGCTAAACAAGGCCCTCACTTTGTTCTGGGCAAGGTATTACCCATACTCATCCATTTGTCCACACCCGTAGCAAGGAATTACCTTCCCATTTGAACCATTTGGCCATATGCACAACCCATTCCTACTCCTTGGGTGTCAATCCAATTGGAATTTCACATTGTTGTAAATATGCAAGAATAGATTAATCATCATGTATATTTAGGGCACCATTACCCTCCAGCTCAATATCCTCCTTGTTAGAATCCCCATTACATGGTCATGCTTGAAATACATCCCCAAAACATCTCAACAAAGCATAAGTATGCAGAAACATGCCATCTTGGTACCGCCTCCAAATCCATATCACCATGTATTGTATAGAAAGGATGAACAAGGTGATGAAAGGTTATATTAGATGTATATAACAACCTAAAGGGTGCATGGTAGAAGGATATGCAATGGAATTATCAATGGGGTTTCTAACAGAATACATACAAGACTTTCGAACCATGATTCAAAGAATGTGGGATGCGGAGGAAGAAGAGGGCATTAGTGTGGAGGGCTTGGAAGGGACGAACTATCAAGTCCATTTAAACCTTGCAGAGTGAAATGTGACTCACCATTATGTCCTAACAAACACAATTGCAATGGTAGATTGGATCAGGTAAACCCATTTTCTTTAATGCATAGTTAACATAAAGTTGCACCTATGTCACCATGAATTGTTCTTTAGCCATACATTAGATGTATTATGTCATCAATAACTGTAAATGAATTATAGGGTGAATGCATGGTATAGTGGTTCAAAATTGACAAAAAATACACTCCCTATAAGTCCATATAATTTTTTTTAAAATGATTCAAATGGACATGGTTGTTACTTTAAAAAATATTAGTATTCTAATATTTGAATAATACATGCTCAATCACCTATAAACCTTCTTAAATCTATGTGAAAACTAATATTTAATGTACTTAATGTCAAATTTTGATTTGGAAGTCCTAAAAGAAAAACCTACCAAGTCTAAAGGAATAATGCCCCATCTAAAACTTTCAAAAAAAATGTTTTTGGGACAAATTTTTTGAAAAATAAAATAAAATTACAACTCATATGGACTTATGAAAATATGGTCAAATTTTAACCATTCAAAAGTCCCTAACTATTAAATGGTTAAAGTTTTCAAAGAGAAAATTCTTCATGTAAATTTATCATCTTGTATTATATTATATATGGAGTCCCAATAACAATTTTTTCCATTTTGTGATGTTCCAATTAGATGACCGGTCCATATTTTTCAACTTCAAAAGTCCATTACTACTAACAAAAAAAATATTTATCAATAAATAACCACACAATTCTTTTCATAATGAAGTTGTAAGTCTAGATCAAAGTCTTAATTTGTAGATTTAAGGATATATTAATCACCACAAGCATTTGAATAAAGGTACCAAGGGAAAAAACACCGTTTCGTCACAAAAGTGAGCCACAGTAACTTGCATCTACCATGTACAATAGTTGGATCGTAATTGGTTACATAGTAATGACAATATAGTTTCATAAAAGTGCTAATGCTATTGTGTTAGAGTGGCACACTAGTTATATGATCTAGTTGCATATGATAGACTTTTTACTAGTGAACAACCAAAATTTTGCAAGTGAAAAATTTGTGATTTGTCTAAATTGAGGTCATATGTAATCCACAACAAATATGAAGAGGAGAGGAGGAGTGCATTAAAGAAGGGAATAGAAGGAGGTACTTTCCCCACTCTTGCAAAATGGGTGCAATGTGATGTATAAGAACATCAATGACAAGGACAAGTCATCAAGGATGTCAATGTATATGCATTATGCTACCCACCAGCAATAATAACATTGAGATACCAACATTTAAAAACATATGTTAATCACTACCAAGTTAGTTGATCATGCTCCACTTTTGGAATGGTGAGCTATAATTATGGGGTGGCATGTATTTTAAACCAACGACAAATGTAGGTGCATGATGAAGATGTTGTCATTTAGTACGTTACTGTCCTAAATGACATATACATTTTAAACTATGGCCCAATTTCAACACCCATAATTCTTATGTGATGCAAATGGGTGCGCAATGGGATTAACATAAGGGGAAATCTAATTTATCAACGAAATGAGGCTAGATTTTTGCTTACAAACTTTCTTCACATCATGGCAAATCATGAAGAAGCATTCATTTTTCCATCCCAAGCACGACAAGTGTTTTTTGTGGACAAGGACCATAATCCACAATGGAAAGTTATATTGCATAAAGAATCTAGATCTATTTGTTGTGCAAAGGATTCAATCATTGATTCAAACAACATTGATGATTATGCCCCATGGTTAAACACCCCCTTGTTGACACCACCCCCAAATGAAGGGGCATGCCTTCAAGGGGTCAAATAGTTATCCACAAAAGATTTAGCAATTGTAGATGAAATAGTTAGAAGAAGGCAAGAGGAGGAGCAAGGCTAATAAGCTCATTGGATGTTTGTAAGCCATTTTGGCAATTGGAATAAAAGGGTGTGTCATTTCAAATCTCTATATCTTCATTAGTGATTGACTTGTTGCATAGTACTTGAACCTATAATACTCCAATAATGGCACAATAGTGCCTAATAGTTCAGCAACTAATACTTATGTAGTGGCACACTAGTAGCCATTTTAGTTGCATCAATACCACTTATAGTTGATAACAAGTTGCACATGTTGCATCAAATTGAAGGATCAAGTCTATATGCATGGCATGATCGCAAGTCCACACCGTACAATAGTTGTAACAAGTTGTTACATGTGGTAAACATTTGTAATAGTTCTACATTAGTCCCCAAATGCAACTACTATGCAACTCATCATAAAGTCAAATGTTGCTTGATTACACCCGCATGTATAAGGTACAAAATACTATATAAAAATGCACAATTCAATTTAATTACAACTATGGTACAATTAACCAATTTTTTGACATGGCATTTTATTTTTTAATTCATAGTATTTCCATGGGCTAATTTCAACTTAGTTGTATAATAGTTGATTCGTTGCTCTAGTTGCATGTGTGTTTAGGTTTGGTGGACGCAATTTCTCATAGTGAACATAGTTGATTTGTTAATCTTTCCTACCTAGCCCTTAATGAAAATAACTAATAGAAAAGCCTTACAACTCTCTCATGTTTGCCATCCTAGTCGATAAAGTGCAGTTTCTTCCCAAAAGTCCAAAGTAAGCTCTAGGGATACAAAACTACCCTTCCAACCAATACATTGTATGATGTAGCATGTGTAACCATCCCATGAGCACACATCCTGGTGTAGTCAATAGGTTTGGTGGGGTTAACTAGGACGACAACCTCATGATCAATTAATCCCCAATACTTTCTAACTCGCCCATTGACATCAAAATCTACTATGGGCATGGTTGCAAATCATTATTGATCAAACTTAAACCGTCCATTTTGGTTTTGCCCAACATCAAAGGTTGAACACCTATCCAACAAAATCCTTTAAGGTTGATAATGTCATCCCAATACTTCATTCAACAAAAAAAATCCATCTTAATTATGTACCACAATTACATTGAGAAAAACACATGCTTGATCAATTGGTGGTCATGTTAAGAATTCTTGGAGTTTGGTTCCTATTGCATGCCAAGGTGGCATCTCCAAAATAAATTGTTGGTCAGTTTTAGGAACATCATGAGGTGATTTACAAGTCCTGGCTCTTCAATTAGAGTATTGACATCTTCATGGTATTCCCATCTTCACATAATGTGGCCACCAAACAAAATATTGTCATCGATTGAAAACTGGGTATAGCCAAAGTTGTGGTAGAGAAAACAAGGTTTGACATATTATTGTTGTCACCCCCAACAAAGTAGTTGGTGTTCTTGTTCTAGAGGTGGAACTAAGCATCCTCCTAGTTGTAACCGGTACACCACCAGAAATAGACCCCCCCTATAAGGTTGGAAATTGTGTCCACAAACACATAGGATTGTGGTAGATGAACCTAGAATGTTAAGCTTCTTCATGTTGAGGATCCAACCTTTCATCAGCACCCATGGTTCCAACACATATGCATTTTTCTTTAGTCATCAATGTTGTTATTGAAACTTGATTAGGTTTCCATCATTAACTGCCTTTGAAACATGATCCCTAGAAATTTTCAAAATGTCATCATCTGGGGCCAATGGCTTTGAAAATTCAGCCCCAGAAAAAATTGTTAAATTTGAACTAAAAGATGACATGTTTTTTTGATCTCAAGGCATCCTTGACACAAACCCATTGGATTTCACATGTGCCACCATACTTGATGCCATACTTGACACCAAAGCCTCTAACTATGCAAAGCATGTCTCCATGGTGTTGGGTTGGAGTTGGCTTGGTGGCTAACCACTATTGGCCACACCTTTCCCTTTCTAACCCTTACTTTACCTTGTGATTTCCTTGCATTCTCCACCTAGGATTGGCCTTGCCAAAGCTTAAGGTATAATGTGAAACAATGGTTTAATGTGTCATGACCATAAACCTTGCAATCGTAATAAAGCTAACTAGGGTTAGGGTTGGCGGTAATGGCTTCATGAGGAAGATTAAGGAAATCCTTTTTTCAATGAAGCCCACAACGTCTCCAACATTTATCCTCACTCCCTATTCTGCAAATATGATGAAAAGCCACAACCACTAGGTTTTTGTTTAAGCACCTTGCCATTTTGTGGTGCACTTTGGTTGGCTAACCACACGCCTACTAGGTTGAATGTGTTAAAAAGGACTTTGGATTATTCCTACTAAACCTGAGGGTTAGTTACACCAAGTGAAGTCACAATCCAATAAGCTAAAAAGGGCATTGGATTTTCAAGGAAAATAGTCAAAATTGAATGAATATATGTTTTTGTTATTTAAAACCATGGAATCATGGCAAGTTGTTGTTTTTCATTCATATGCATGTCAAGGAATTCAAACCAAAAGTCCATTTGATAAAATTTTAAGTTAAGTTTTTTGATTTATGACCTTTAAAAATGAATACCTATGGCATCATACATGAATCAATTTTGCAAAGGATCAAAAGGAGTCATGTAAGAAAAAAAATTTGATGGGAAAAAAATTAAGAGGATAAAAACATATTAACCACATTGAAAAAACACTTATACCCTAAAATATGTGGAATTCTAAAACTTTAAAAATTCAAAGAACTTTCCAAAATTGATCCAAAATTTTAGAGCTTTGAAATTCCTTTACCACATGTAAATGAAGTATAGTCTATGTGATGTGTTAAAAAAAGTTGTAGCTTATTATAAAAGAAAACATAAAAATGTAAAAAATGAATTTTTGGTTATGATTTGAATTTTTTTTCATTTTTATAAATAAAAATTTTAATTTACAAGGAATCAAGACATTTTCAAAAATTCATATTTAATCAAAAATGATGAACAAAAAAGCATATCATATATTGGGACAACTATAAACATTTATTATAACAAATTGCAAAAACAATTGTTCCAAAATTCATTTGTATGAAAAAAAATTTGGGAAAAAGGACATGGAGTCTTTTTTTAAAGTAATCATGTTGGCTCATTGTATCTCATTTACACCCCACCTTCTCTTTATTCATGTTGAACTCAATGCGTTCAAAAACTTGGAATATTCATATTAAGGTTCGCTATGTGGGCTAACTGAACATGATGTCCCACCACATTGCTTAAAATCCTTGTCCAAGATATCATACTAGAATTAATTTGCCTAGGCCTTTATGACCCCTTGAGTCACATTGATCAATCATTGCATCCAAGCATATGCCTCTCACAAACTCTCATGGGGTCGACGTTGAAACTCTTGTAAAGTGCAAAGTTTTTTAATCTTGATTCCTTAATAATTCGTTCATCAATCCTTGAATTTTTTTGTCATAGGGTTGAAAGCTAGTAAAATCCATTGCCCATTCATGGAAGGAATGTTAATAAGGGCAATTGGCGTGGTAGGAGCTATGGACGTTCCAACTAAAAAATGACCACTTGATGCAATTGCATTAGTAGATGAAGAAATGAACACCCTTATGTAATAGAAAAGTAGTTGGGTGACCAATACTAATGTCAATCTTCAATGTTAATTTGATGGACTTGGTAGAACTCATGGTAACCATCCATGGGTGGCCCTTCCAAATGTTGGAATAAACCTTTCCAAACCAAGAAAAGAATAAACAATTGGGGATTCCAAAATTGTTGCATATTTAATGTTGTGTCAAAATCTTGGATGAAATCATCAAGTTCGATGGTGCCCATTGCCCTTAAATATTGGCAGAGTCCTTGGGAGGTGCCATATATGTCCTCCATGTCCCAGAACAATGATGGAAAAACCAAGTGTGAAGGTGAATCTATTTTTAAATTTGAAGAATCTTCATAAGATGAAAATGTAAGTATTGTGGGTGGTAAATCCACTAATGAACCTACTCCATGTATATATACCTTGTGCCACATCTATGATGAACCTTAACCCTAACTTGGGTGCTCAAATTTTAACTTTGGGCATCCAAACCCTATAATCACCATAACCAAAAATTGATACACCTATGGGTTATTGTTAGGCCTAATGAGATGTTGAACCTATTACAGCCTAACTTGTAACTAGAATCCCCAAATTTTAAACCCAAGGATGTTACATCCATCTAGCTAAGGCACTTGCATCCACCAACATGTTCCACATGGCCAAACATACTTGGGGTTTCACAAGTATGTAAACAACAAATGTGTTCCACTGACCATCAACCCAATCCCGCCACCACAAGAGTCTATTGACCATTATTTTGATCTCACCCAACAACAATGACCATCACCACAAAAATTATAACCTACCCTTCATTAGACCTTAATTCTTATGTCTAGGCAACTCATGAAATGTCAAGCAAGACCTACATAGCCATCAAAATTGGGTGGTAGCTTTGTCCCATGCTCAGATATTAACCACACCAATTATAACCCATGTGTTCACTACGACAGTCAACACACTTGGGAAGGCATGTAACTTTTCACCTAGGCTTTATTATTGAATAGTATGCACAAGTTTGTAAAAGGTCATCACACAAGCACATGATTGCCGTATGATGTTGGCCAAAGGCACACATTTCGACAAACCCCCTTACCCCCTAAAAAGAACTAACAACCCAACCAACACATAAATAAAAAAATAGATGCAATCCCAACAAAACAAAGTGGGGTAACAAATCATGCAACACAAACCCCATTTTTAAAATTTTCCACTTGGAAATTATGACATGAATTCAAATATCTCGCATTTGTTGATGTCATCATACTCCTCCACTTATAAAGTATAGAAAAGGAGACTCACTAATAAAATGTTGAACTGCCAAATGATTAGCACTAGAATGTTAGCCCTACACACCACCCCACATTTTGGAAAAAAAACCTCCAAAAATGGCTCCAAATGACCTGAAAACTCCCATGCACTTAATGTTTTGCTCTAGGATCACAACAATGAAAATGGTATCCAATTTAACCTTTACATGAAGAAAATATAAATTTTCAACCTTTAAAATGAATTAAATCCAAAAATTAAAAAATATCCTCTAGATTCCCCAACATGTAGTCTCCGAAAGGTTCACACACTTGCAAGCTTGCAAAATTCGTTGAGAAAAATCCAATGGCGCAAAAACCACTCCAATCTAACACTACATATGGAAGTATGGACCATCAAAAGTTGCCAATGAATTAATTTTTATAATCCAAATTATGGATGAAAATTGTTCACTTGGATGAAACATGAAAAAAATTGGATGCATGTTTTTCAAACGAAATCCCAACTACATCCAAATTGTGGATGTCACCTAAGTTTTGGTATTAGAAAAATTAATTAAATAAAAAAAAATTGTTTAGATTGAACCCAAACCTATCTTTCCATTTGAACCTAACCATTAAACCATCGAAGCCTACCTTAAATCACAAACCTCAAGTTTGAAAAATAAAAATAAAATGAAGTAAAGGGCAAGTCCAGATTGGATTGAACCTTTTCCCTTATTTTGAATTTCTTATGAACCATGTAAAACTCCCAATGTTCCCAAACTAGGTAAGCTCAACCTAAGCTCTATGAACTTGGAAAACAATTTATGATGGAAAGACAAAGTTCCATGCTCTTGTTGCCTACTTCCTTTTTTTTTTCCCCCTTCACTTTTATTTGTTGTAGCACAACTCATTGCTATAGTTCACAACTTGAACTACTGCCTCTTTACATGCATGAGATTGACAATGACAACAACAACAACGAATGAGGAGTGCCTTTCACCCACCACTCGTTATAGCTACAATGCAACAGCTATTACTATCGTGTGACAACAAACAAATAAGGATGAAAAGTGTGAATAGCCCCATTTGCCCTCCTTCCTTTACCTATTACCAATGAAGCATGGCCAACCGAGCTTGGAGCTTGGCTAGCAATGGCAATAGTGGCATCTTTCTTGTTGTTGTCGTTAGTGTTCTTAGATACTTGAAAAACACAAAGAGCGCAAGAAGAAAAAGATAGAAAGACAAGGAGAAAGACAAGGAAAGAAAGAAGAAGGGAAAAGGGATAAACAAAAAAGAAATAGAAAGAGGGGGGAAATCCTTCTATAGCAACAAAACAAGTTTGTTTATTCTTCCCCTCACAAATCTTTCTTGCTCCAAGGTATGGCCTCAATTTGGATTTAGTTCCTAAAGGAATGACACAACAAAATCAAATCACCAAAAACTAACAATTGCCACCCGATGCTAACTCAAGCTACAAGCTCCAACTTTCCATGCAAAACAAAAATACACTCAACTAACAAAATCTAAATAGCATCAAAAACTAATTCTGAGTTTTTTGGATTCGCAAAAACATCCCTAACTTGCAAACTAAGCAAGAATCCAAGTACCAAACTTGCATTAACCAAATAAAACCAAAACACTTCTTTGCAAAAGCAAAACATACACAACAAATATGGTGGTTTCAAAATCTAAAGACCTGGATTTTGATCACACAAATCCCTGCTTATCTCAAACATGAAAAGTCTAGAATAATGTTCACATTGGAACTAGTTCCAACCTTACTTACCCTAAGTTACCTAAGTTACCTATGATAACTAGGATAAAAACACATAACTATCGTATAACTCCTATCAATGGCAACCATAGTTAGCAACCTTGTCTACCTTGAGGTCATTGGTCATCTTCACTTGACTTAACATACTAAGACTTATGCACATTTGGTAAGTTTGTACTCCAAACTTTGCAATGGAACTTTTGGGGACTTCATCCCAATTAATCTTCCATTTATTCACATTTGTTATTGCTATGAACAAATAGATCCATCTTAAGGTTCTGAACTTAGGCTTTTCCTCCCAATTAAAGGATCTTGCTTGCCCTTTTCTACCTATTTGTGGGCACTTTATGTTCCAAAGTATTCTATTTGTCGCCAAGTGCTGATTCTGCACTTGGAAAGGCCAATTCTGAACTCAAAAAGCATGATTCCACATTGCAATGTGTTGGCATGATGGGGGAAAATCGAGGGATGAGGATCTGTAAAATACTAGTAGAAAGGGCAAGCAAATCTCCCTTACACCTGGAAAGCGTACCTCACCAGATCATTCCGCCACCTAGTTCATCCGGCAAAATTCATTAACACCAGGCACTCTGAGGGCACATTCTGCCACTAGTTGTTCATCCCTAGGGTTTGTCCCTTATTACTATGCCTACAATTGACTGTTATCTTTTCTCCAGGACAGAAGGTAAGTGTGTTGGGTTGGAGCTCTGTACTGCCATACATGAAAACTGTGGTGTTTAATCTGGGTTTTTTCTGTAGACGATGTGCATGCAAGTCTGCTTAGTAAAGTCAGTGATATCTAAATTCTCATGCAATTGCACATTGGGTGGGTTCAGAATGTCTGACATGCTGAATTTCATATGGATATTTTGAGTGTGGAACAACAAGCAGTAAATAGAAACCACAGGTGAACATTGACAGCAGCAATAATGATGACTGGCTCTCTCACTCCTGAAAGCTGGAAAAGGCAGAGCAGCATCTTCGACAGTGTTTTCTGGAAACTCCACATTGCAGCAGCTGAGTTGAGACTTCTGTTGGAGATTCTCATGTCCTCTCAACTTTCATATCATAGGGTTTTATATCTCAAACAAGCCTCACGGTTTCTCAGCTAACCCAAAGCTTACGCTACTACATTTCTTCAAACAGGAATAACAAAGAGCTGATTTGGTTTTTTTTCAAGAGACTCAAGGATCACCTGAGCACTGATGTGGTTCAAGGAGTCTGGAAAGTTGGAAGCCACATATCAGAGCATTTAACAACCAACGTGTTCCCCTCACAGCTCTGAAGAAAATCAAAACCTTAAGCCATTGGAGAACGGTTGCTGATACATTTCTGTGGCTGTAGTGATAGGAGAGAATTTGTGGTGATGACAGACCTAAGGGCAGATCCATTCTTCCCTTTTCAAATCAGATCTGGCAAGTGGTCCTGATTCAGGAAGACCACTTTCCTATCTAGAGCACACCAGATGAATTTCACACAAGATGCAATCATCTGTGTAAACTGGGACAATGAGTGACATGTTTCTGCTTCTATTGGTTGCAAGGTTGGTTATTGTATAGCAAAAACATGAAGAGATGCAAACAAAGAAGCCTCAAAAGGGTATTGTTTTTATGCTGCAAACTCTTGCTGTAGAGAAACTGCTCACTCTCTGCATAAGGCTTTCAACACATGGCAAGAAATACAAATTGCAAACTTGTTGAAACTTTGGAGAGGGCAAAGAAGATTGTGATCAGTGTCAATTATTCTTAACTCCACTTCTAAGACTTGATGCTGTGCAGCAGCAGTGTGTTGTAAGAATCTAAACCCCAGTGATTTGGATAGGCTTAAAAGCCCCTTTGCAGTGCATTTTTGAATGGTGAAACTTGAGATCCTTGACTGGAATTTTGTTCATGGAGTTGGAAACATTGTGCTGCAGAAAGCAGTTGAAGTGAGTAGCCCATAAAAGGGTCTCCTGCACAATTTCTTCCAGAGAGGGTTAAGAACAGAGGACAGAACCCAAATGATGGTCATTTTGGTTTTGGATAACTCCCCACCAAAAAGGAATTGCTACCTCTTCACAAGAGCAAAGAGACAAGAGAAGCTGCTGACAGAAGCTTCATTGCAAAACCAAGAAAAAGTGGCAAAAGACAGACAAAGAAAAGCTCAAAGAAAAACCTAAAAGGATGTATAGCAAAGTCAGCACAGAGATTGATTGCTGCAAAAGCATTGAATGTTTTTTTCCTCTTCAGAGAAGCAAGAATTTCCAGGGCTAAAAGAATTGCAATAACCAAGCAAGAGAGAGAAAGAGAAGTCTCTTTAAAAGTGCATGCATGCACTGAAGACTTGAAGAGCATGATGGCTCGATGCAAAAGTGATGGCATATGTTTTGTTTCAGACCAAGACTTTGGTCACACACATTGTGCTTTCTGAAAGATTGACACAAAAGTGATGCACATCTTGTTTCCAGACGAAGACAAATGGATGCACATCATGTTTCCAGATGAAGATTCAATGCAGACTGTTGCTATTTTTGCTTTGCAGACTAAAGAATCGATTGCACATTTTTTTCTTTTGAGAGCAGGAAATTTTCCTTCATGGCTTCGAGAATTGCAAGGAGTTGCTTCATTGCATCCATACAAGAATAGAAGAAGAGCAGAAGAAAAAAAAAATGGGGGAGGGGGGGACACAGGAACCCACACCAGAGCTCCTCCAGCAGCAGCTAAAACAAAGAGGGTCATGCTTGCTTGTCACTGCGGCTCCCATGGCTGCTGCTTCTGTTTGGTCCGTATTGTTTGCTGCGGAAATTGAGGAAAAGGAGCAACAGAGTAACGTTGAAGGAAGCATTGAAGAGCCAAGCATACATCCCGGAACATCCGTCACCCTTGAAATGCAGCCACAGAGTTCCCACAGAGGCGACGAAGCTGAAGACGAACTGCACAATCTGGAGATTGGTGACCAGTTTCTTCCAGAAAGGAGGACGGTTGATGCTGCAGAGAAAGTAGTAAGTGTACATGATCACATGGACCGCGGTGTTGGTGAGAAGAGCGATGATCTGAAGCGATTGCACGAATTGGAGCCAGAAGTAGCACATGACGATGACCGTGGCGTGATGAAACACATGGAGAAAAGTAAGGGGTCTTCTCTTGAGGATCAAGATGAGAGTATCGAGAAGCTCGTAGAGCTTGCTCAAGTAGTAGACATACGACCAAAAAAACACAGGACCTGCTGCTCGAGTCCCCTGAGGAAAACACAAAACCCAGTCTGCGCTACGTCTGGGACCCCATAGCCAACTACTCCTTTCAACTTCTGCTATTGTCGCTTGCAGACAACCCATGAACATTGCTGCGGATCCCAGCGCCAAGAACAGATTATGCAACGTGGGTATGTAACCCAGCGGTACTGCTTTTTCCCTTCTTGCAAGTAATGCGCTTAGCGCTTGGATCACCGCGATGTAGCCTACCACTGCAGCAAGCACAAAGGTGGGAGACGAGGCCCATGTGGTCTCCCTATTCCATTGGAAGTTGTGAATCGCTGGATGGTCGCTGCTCCAGCGCTTCAGCAAGGAGGTCAACTCCATTGTGCGAACCTCAATGCCCAAGACCATATCCTCGCCTATCCTCTCTTGAAACAAAACAAAACAACTTCACTTCTTCACTACAGTAAACCCTATAACGGTCACTTGTGAACCCTATATGAGTAACTTCTTCACAAGTGACCGATATAGGGTTTACCAGGGCAGCTTCAACACATGTCTGTCGAATAATTAATTAAATAAATTCAAGATTCCGTGTCAAAAATATAGAAATATTCCACTAGATTCTCTACTCTCCTTCACACAATTTCCTTCCTTTACAAATATAATTTTTGAAAATTTCAACATTTTTATAAATAATTTAACTAGTGTCCAAGCTTGCCAAGGTACTACAGTATTGTGATGCACCCAGAAACAATGGGGCCAAAGTCTGGTATCCCTACATTCTCGGGTTAAACATTATGGGTCCAAACGAGCTTCACCTGCTTATGATCACCACGTGTTTGTTTCCACTTTAGTCTGTTGAATATTTATCATCCTTACGGATTGTCGTCACGTAAAGTGCACACTGCAGAGCCGTTATGCAGCCAGCTAGGTTAAGCAGGCCAGTCTTAGTACACTTAAGCACTACTCAGTTGAAAATTTCTGATCTGAATTCGGGTCGTTTGGCTTTGGGGTCTGAAGATAGATTGTAGCACTTCTCTGGATGCTTCTGTTGTCCTTTAGACTGCTCAACTTGGTTAAGAGACGCCCAAGATACGGTCCCCCAAAGTAAAGGGGGTCACTGCCTTTGAAAAAATAAAACTCCAAACCTTTCACACTGCGAACTTCAATCAATTTAACCTCTATGAACGCACATTGTAAAGTTGACACATGTTTTACATCTATGTTATCAAAAAAAAATTGAAAATCCAAAACCAACAATGCTCTTTTGAAATAAGGTTCATTTTGATTCAATGGACCAAATTACAACCTGGAAATGGGTGAAAAAAAAAAGTGATGATGAGGTAACCTAATGTTCCATTAAACCTAACTTGATGTGCACACTTTAGGCAATGCCGACACACAATGAGGTGGTGTCACCTAAAAAGGAGGGTAACATACAAATCTATATGCTAGATTGTCACAACAAAGTAATACGTGCATATGTCATTATAGAAAACCTTGAAAACACACAACCAGTGTGTGGGAGCAATACATTTTCTTATAGCCTGATAACAAAACTACTCTAAGGACCTTGATGGATCAACATGTTGCAAATTCCTCTTTTTGTGGACTATCATGGCCTTCCATTGGGTATCCTAACAACAAATGAATTTTACACACAACATTCCCAAAATCCCAATAGAAATGTAGGTATGGAAATGGTAAAAATATGGACAAGCAATGTCTGTAACATCTTTTTCAGATCTTCGCAACTACCTCCCACTACAAAGAATTTGCTTGAAGTTCCCAAACATTCAAGTACTCAATCTTTCCCATGCCTCATCCCCAACTATCTCAAGCACATTCAACTTGAGTAGGAATCCCACTAAGGCTAGTCCAAACAACCCCCTTGAGCCTCTCATCATTTCCGTCCTAAAACTCCTTTACTGACATATCAACTCCTAATGTTCTACTTCGACGCAACGGAAAATCCTAAAGCAAATATGAACAGCCTATTCAAAATTTAAGCTTAAAGCATTCCTCCTAAAAGCTTTCAACACAAAACAAACCAAATTGAAAACTGAATTTGAATGAAAAAACCAAAGTGTGTTTAGCTTTCGTCATCACTAGGTATTTATCTCCTTCCTTCACTAGGCACCTTCTTTATTCCATCTAGCAAATCTCGCATCACACCAACAACAAAAATCTAAGAAGTAATGTTCCACCACCAACTTCTGATATGGGCGTCGGCATTCTATGAAAAGCAACACACCAAATTTCGCAACCTATAAACAACAAAAAAAATAGAAAATAACAAAGACATCAAGAAGCAAAATGTGGCTCCTCTAACATGAATGATTGCTAACCATCCTCTCTCTTGGCTTTTTCTACCAATACTTCATTCATTAGGGCTATCTCATCACTTCTTCTAGTTAAGGCTTAGTCATCAAAAGTTGCTTCTAACACAAATCCTAGTCACGTGTCACCTTTCCCTTTTTTAAAAATCTATGTCCTCATAGATTTTGACTTCCATGAACAGGATGGTAAATAATCTTTCCTTGTTTTTTCCTAGTGTTTGTCATCAAGGTCTTTTATTATGCAAGTTCAGCCTCCTTCATCTTGTTCCTATGTGCCCTTGCAATCCTTGTAACCAACAAAAATATAAGGACCTTCCCAACTGCTAGCAAGATTTTTCTTCTTGTCAGGTTTCCGCATTTTGATTTTGTCCACCTTCTTCCTCAAAACCAATAAAAATTTATAAGCCCTTACATGAAACATAAACCTTGCATTGTTTCTTCTAGGCTTGTTCAACATTCTCAAGCAAGGATCTGTGAATGTTAAAAACCAACTGCATTTTCCAAATCATTTGCTTTGCCATGGCTTCATGTCCCATCTATTCATCTACAACTTCACATAACCCATTCAAATTGTTGTCAACAGCAAGTTTGGGGCTACGCCCTGTCAATACCATGTAAGGTGAATACCTCATGTTGGTTTGCACCCCACAACAGTATCCAAACAATATTCTAGGCAATTGAGTGTCCCAACCTTGTATATTTGCTAAGGATAAAATAGTCAGGCCATGTTAAATAGTCTATATTAGACATTCCACCATGCCATTACATTATGGCCATGTTCGTGCGGTAAACTGGTGTATGATACCATAATCCTAGCATAGTTCAAATTCTATAACATTGTCATCAAGACTAAATTAGATATTCATGGCCATAAAGATATAAAATTCTAAACTAATTATGATCAACCTAAACAAATGGTAATCAACAACACAACAATAATGAGTTGCAACAACAACAACATCAAAAGAAAAATGAGACCCCAACCCCTTCACAACCAACACTATGAAAAATGTTTTGTGCAAATAATATATAATGAACATGCTAAAGTAAAAGTTCCAACATGACTTTGAGGATTTTGAACCAAGCCAAATTATATTGATTGTTTTTTGCAAAAGGAATGGATTTAATTAATTGATTCAAAGCAATACAATGCAATTAGTCTTTGTGTTTGGTATATGAGATTGATGTTGGTGAGAAGCTTGGGGACCTAAAATAAAATTGAAATTTGTGAAATCATGAAGTAATGATGAAAGTGATGAAGAAGGTTAGAATGTAGGTTGGGGGGAACATAAGCCATAACACATTCATGATTTCATCTTAAGTTTAGTCTCTAATTCAATATCTTAAGGTATTAAAAAAAATAGCTTTAAATCAAAAGGTTCCATTATGCATCTCTTGTGACCTTGTTCATGTAGAAACATAAGTACATATTCATTATGTTCATTTACTTGAAGCTACATCACACTTTTTAAACCTCCTCCTCCCCCCCCCCCCCAAACCAACCTTTCAAAAATTTTTTAATTCTATTTAAAAAAAAAAACTTTTCTATTTCCCACCTTTAACAAAAAAATTTTAAATAATTTCTTAAAAAACACAACAAATCCTTAATTTTTTTA
>Ga0116227_10000291_pt1 | contig 93081 bp, 44 predicted proteins | sample S1TSphgellanicum_FD_89693 | JGI IMG/M metagenome (GOLD analysis project Ga0116227, IMG submission 89693) | Host-associated microbial communities from peat moss isolated from Minnesota, USA - S1T2_Fb - Sphagnum magellanicum MG | ecosystem: Host-associated > Plants > Peat moss > Unclassified... | reverse complement strand
TTTTTTTATTTTAAAAAAAATAAAAAAAAATAAAAAAATTAAAAAAATAAAAATTTATTTATTTTTATTTTTTTTTTTTTTTTTTTTTTTGGTTGCAACAATATGATTATTTCAATTAGAGATATTGGATGATCATATTAAGGCCACTGACAAAAATGAAATCTAATTCTCTTTAGCATATGTTGGGTTTCCAAGATCACAAGTAAAAATCAGAAAAAAAAGAAAACCTCCAATTTATTTATTTATTTATTTATTTTTGAAATCTATTTTCAAGTGAAAGATTATATTGTCATAAGTTTAACTAGTTTTTTTTTTCTTGTTGCTATGTAGTGTTGGAGATGGGAGCATATGAACCCAAACAGACCAAAGTCTTCAAACTTCAAACCTACTCATGAACCTTAACAAGCATCACCAAGTCAACTTCTTATAAAAACTGGGTAATAAGTGCATAAGGGGTGAAGGGGATTCCATGTTTGTATTTTTTGGGTCACCCTATGGATTCTATTTTGTCACCTAATTACAAAAGGGACAAATGTCAACAATTGCCTTTATTTATCTATAGTTATAAAACAAGTCTAGACAATAATTGATAATATAAAATAATTTTAAATGAATCAACAACTTTTTACTCTAATTTTCTAAAAAATTCTAACACATATATATATACAACCAACGAAATAAACCAGTGCCTTCAAATGCACACCGACTCGGATATAGAAAAAACACAAGGGCAAGAAGGGTAAGGCAATAATTTGTTATTGTCCCTTTTTCACAAGAGTCAGAAAAAAAAGTGCCCATACTTCAGGATGAAGGCAATAGCTCTGTAGTAGGTTGAGCATCAACTATGAACCATCCATCCATCCATGATTCATTCATTCATTTAATCATTGATTTCATTCATTCATTCATTCATCCATTGATTTCATTCATTCATGTATGCAGTTGGGCATACTTTAGTGGTAACGTCGGATTTCTTCTGGTGACAAAACTGGCGGAGGGAGCCGTGTTGATGGATGAGATTAGCAGTAGAGTGTTTCATTCATCCAGGAACAAGAAGCCAGGCTTTCATTATGTGTACTCTGTACTTTTGTTGCCTGTTTCCTCCGCCCCTGTCTTCGTCGCCGTTGTCGTCGCGTTCCTCTTCGTCTTCTTCGCAGGAAAGCGCCGCCCAGGATTTTGGATCTGCAAGGCAGCTTTGGACAACTGCGATCGAGTTCTTTGGCAGAAGCAGCAGGTATTCCTGAAATCAAGCCGACATTTGAAGCTGCTGGTATCCAATTGGGGCATTTAAAGATCAAATATGCAGATGGAGCTTTTTGAATCCTATATTATTGCCGTGAGCTTGCAAGCTTGAATATCATACCTTCGGAATCTCATGTGCTGAATGGGTTTCTCCCTCGCTCGAAAACGTTGCGCTGCAGGCGCTTTCCGCTTCAGAAGAAATCTCTTCTCTCATGATCTCCAGGTCACGCGAACCATTTTGCTGCAACATATATAACGGAGCAGGAGTTGGGGTGCAGCAGCAGCAGCAGCAGCTGTTGGGTTACATTTCCGGCCGGCAGGCGGCTCATCACTGCTCTGTTCATGTCAGCTGGTCTAGACCTAACATGAACTCAAGCTGAAGCTTTCTTTAGTATTATAATTCTATTTTCTTTGATTTTTGAGTCGCTCGCGGAGCTGCAGCAGCAGGAGCAGCTGATCAGCACCTTCGACAACTTCTACGTTAAAGCGGTTGTTTGATGATGCGATCACCGGATCACAAGCTGAGTTCAATATTTAGAAGGAATATCAAAATTGGTCTCAGCTTCATGAGCACAGCTCGTGACTTCGCCAGAATTTACATCTTCTAAATATATTGAGAACTGCAGTTCCTAGCTTATAAGAATGTTTTGATCATGACTCTTGCGCAGGTGAGAAGGTCGAGAAAGCTGGTGATCTACAGGCCGTCGAGGTGGTCGGACGTTCCCGAACTTTTCACGAATTGAGAGTTCGATTTCTGTGTACGAAGTCCTAGCTAGGAGCGAGCTGCAGCAGTAGTTGCAGCGCCGCCAGGACGACGTCAGCCAGTTTCCAACCATGAGTAGAGTAGCGATAGCCGACCATGATGATCTGAAAAGAGGCGCTTGGACTGCGGAGGAAGATGAGAAGCTCCGAGCTTACGTCGGGTCACATGGTACTGGGCACTGGCGCAGCGTTGGCAGAAAAGCAGGTACTCATGTGTGTATAGTTCTTTAGTCTTTTGCTCACTTCCGGGAGCTTCTCTTGTCCTCCCTCCTGCCATCCACCGGCATACCCATAATCTCTGATCCTGCAGAGTATCATCCTTAGAAAACCCGTGATCATGCGCCTGACCTGCACCCAAGCCCTGTTTTGAAGTGATCTTCGTCCCCTCCTCCTCCTGCTGCTGCACCAAGCTGGTTGGACAAAAACTAGGGAAGTCGGAAAGTTCTGGGTCTGATCAAAGAGCTGCTCATGCGTGGTGGACGGACGGTAGTGCAGGTCTGCAGAGATGTGGCAAGAGCTGTCGCTTACGGTGGACGAACTACTTGCGGCCGAATATCCGTCACGGTAGCTTCACTCCTTATGAAGAAGATCTCATTGTCAAGCTCCATTCCTCCCTTGGCAGCAGGTAATTGATGACAGGTCTACTTCGCTTTCACCCGCGAGCTGTACTCGTTTCACAAGACTTGTTCCAATTTCGTCACCATATCTCTATTGTTGCAATAGTGTGCAGCAGCTGCTGGAGACGTGTAGAATGATGTCGAGATTGGGAAGTACTAGTTGATGCCAGGGAGAAGCTGCTTCCAAGCACGCGGAGTTTTGCTTATAATCAAATTACATGCTTTGAGTCTTGACTTTTCATATTGGGTTCTTCTTCATGGGTGGGGTTTCGATCACAGATGGTCTTTGATAGCTGCAAGGATGCCAGGGCGAACGGATAACGACATCAAGAATCATTGGAACACGCGGCTGAAGAAAAAGCTTTGTAACATGGGCATCGATCCTGTTACGCACAAACCGATTTCCGAGCTCCTCCGCGACATTGCAGGAAATATGCAGCCTGACGGATCATCTGCAGCTGGCTGCAACAACCCGGTAAGAACATCATCTCTTGATCATCCCCACCCGATCATCAGCTTCGACTGTGCTATCTAAAAACAGTAATCATGTGATCAATGCTGCATGCATGTGATCACGGAAAAAGCATCGAACCATGCAATGGTACTCCATCGAGCCCGTACTCCTATTCTGCAATTGCTGCATGCTCGATAAATTACTCGTGCTGCTGTTCTTTGGTTGATCAATCGAGTACTGGTGCTACAGATGGCAGCTGCCGGGGAAGAAGCTGCACGCAGGTGCTTCAGCGACAACCTTCTTCGCAAGGCTGTTCGCGACTACAGCAGGACGTCAGCAGCAGCTTCTGCGCCTGCAGGACCGTCGAAATATACTGATCACTCTGTTATATCAGGCGCAGCTTGTGCCGCCCCGGATTTCAATCTCCACAGCTGCTCCGATGTCGAGCTCGAGCAATCAGCAGGAGATCGACAATATTGCGGAGATGTATCAACTCTGGCAGCACAAAGCACTAGTAGTTTGATCCAAAAGGAAGCTGCAGTAGTAGTTGATGAGGATCTCCACTCGTGGGAGCATTCCATCTCCTCGACCACGTCCAACTGCATGAGCGGCCATCGCAATAGCTGCAGCGAGGTCGATGAAGTCAACCTCGAGAGGTGTACCTCTCGCAGCCCTAGTTCCCGCAGCATGCAAAGCTTGCAGGTGAATTCTACCAGCTCTCGCTCCAAGAGCAACATGGAAGCAGCCGCAAGCTGCTGGGGATCACAGCTCAATATAACAACAGATCGTCGTCATCATCATCTTCATCATGCAGCTGACTATACCAGTCCCGGAACTAGTCCTGCAGCCTTCCTGTATCTGCCAACAGCGCCGCCGCTTGCAGCAGCTTCCAGCATTAAGGAGAATAATCCAACGAACAATTTGGAATTGAGCTTCAAAAGAGGCAGGGATCAGCATCATGGAAATCTGATCAAAGAATTGCATGAGGTAAGCAGACAGTTCTTTCCAGCAGCTAGTCATGGCAGCTGCAGGTCATCGACGACGACGAGTGGGAGTCGATCAAGTACGACAGCTTCCCATCTCGTGCAGAGGCCTCCTCCTCCTCCAGTGCATAATTTCTTGTTGGATCATTATGGAGATCATCAGCTAGTCCCATGCAGCTGGCGAACAACGTCGTCCATGAATGCTGCGACAGCAGCAGCAGCAGCAGGTACCAGCACGACGTCGTCTAGCGCTGCCTCGACTTTGCAGGTGGATGAACTTGCAGCAGCAGTACAGCTGCTTCCCTGCAGCAGCAATAAGCTGCAGCAATATGCAGTACCCATGAGCAGCAGCAGATTCAGCACAGATCAATCCAACTTGCAGCTGCACATCATCAAGCAGCATCAGCAGCAACCCTACTTCAATTTCTCGGAGACGTTCGATATGGATTTGATGAAAACTAGACCCCATCATATTCCAGTGGATCAGCGGCAGCAGCAGCAGCAGGAGGATCGTCATGTGGAGAACTCCATGATCAGCAGACATGAATACTATAACAACCAGATCAATCCTGCAGGTCTCAATTTCAATCAGCTTCAAGTTACTTCAGACTTAGAATTACCAGCTGCTGCTGCAACAGGTGCATATCTCAGGACTCAGCTCCGGGAGCCAATATCATCAAGTTATAACAACAATGCGGCTGCTGCTATTGTGACCAGTAGCTCTGCATGTACTGCTCATGTTGCAGCACCACACCAAACTCTAATGTCAAGTTTTGCCGCAGCAGCAACTGGATCACCTCGTGCAGTGTCCAGCAGCAGCTTCACTAGTTCTGCAGGACCTGTAGCAGCAGCTGCTGCTGCTTTGCATATCTCCAACTTTAGTACTGGAGCTCCAGATCCACCACTCACCATGGCCATGACAACTCCAGCTCCAGGGATGAATAGTACCCGGGTTCATGGCCATCATAGCTATGATCATCAGAACATTCAAACTTCAAGAGTGCAGGTCCTTTGGGATTTTCAGGAATAGATTATTCAATCCAGAGGAACACAACAGAATCATCATCATCATCATCATCACCTTTCCTTTTAGAGCTGCTCATGATGATCCATACAAGCTTATGGAAGCATTTTCTGGTTCTGGACCCAAGTGTTAAAGTCTTGTAATCCTTAGGCCGGCCCAAGATCCATAGAAGCTTGTTGAAGCATTTTCTGGTGTTGGACCCCAAGTGTTGAAGTCATGGAAGCCTGTGTCCTAAAACTAGTCCCCCAACTGCAAATGTGCTCTTATATAGCAATCAATCTCTTCTTATTCTTTCACATTTTCCAATCTCTTCTTCAAATTCTTCTTTCACATCTTCAAAGCTTGCAGCAGGGAGCAGTTTTGTGCACTTGCCTTGTTTCAATTGTATTGGTGGCATTGGGTTTTAGGGTTTAGGGTTTTAGCAGCTGATGTTTTTTAGTTTTTGCCTACTGTAGCTGCGGCTGCTGCTAACTAACTTTAGTATGATTGGATCTTTGATTTTCAATCTTTGACTCTCACTTGACAACAACTGAAATTAATTTTTAATTGAGTAGAATTGTGTTGGTATTTATTGTCAAGTTGTTATCTTCTCTAGATGAGGTAGACGTTACATTCTTGAGGAAAAAAATTCACCAAACACACACTCATTGAGGGCTTGCTACAAAGTAAGCCCTCAATGATTCCATGTGCGGAGCCTTGGGAAATTTTGTTTTCAGAGAATTTGTCTTGTTGGGTTTGGGATTGTGTTTTTGTGGAGGAGAGTATGGAAAAAAGTTTTGTCCCTAGATTTTTGTAAGACCTATGGTTTTGAAACAATTGTGGTATTAAATCTACTTTTTGTTTATTTTTCAAAAAATTGTCATTGATCAATTGATGATTGTCTACTTTAAAATGCTTGAACCCTACACAAAAACTTTTCAAAGACTTTCTAAAATACTCTATGTGGATCTTTGCTTTAACTCCAATAATCTAGGTTCTCCTTTGCAAAGGGAAAGAGGGAACCTATCCTCTAATATAAATTGAATCAAGCAAGATTTTGAATTACATGATGACACCATGATGAAAGCATCTAGAAGCATGTGGGAACTATGATATGGTTTCACATTATAACTGGAAGAGAAATGCATGACTTAGAGCAAACATAATTTTTTTGTGTAGCAAAACACATTAAATTTTTCTTTTCGTTGTTGTTGCTTCCAATGTTGTAGTGCAATGACAGTGGGCACCATAATCTAGGAAGTTTCCAGAAATTTTGCAGAAGAGATTTAATGTTCAGGTGGACCAGTTATAAAAACTTGTTGCTAGTTGAATGTTGTAAAAGTTGGTACACACACAAAAGGACACACATACCTGGTTCATGTACTGAATCTGCAGGAGCAATCATGGGCACCATCAGACAACTGCACCTGGGAAATAATTTTTTTTGAGTGTGGGTTCCTTGGTTTCTCAAGGTTTGTGCTACAGGACAGGTAGTACTTTCCAATAACAAGTGATACTAAAATTAACAAAGAAAACATTAATTTATGAGTTGTCTGGTCAATTTTTTTTTATTTAATTCATTTTAAGTAGAAACCAGGCTCAGGTGGTTCTGTGAATTTTTTTGTAAGAATCATAGGTTCTGGTTATTTCAAAAACTTCAAAGAACCAACACTTTTCATGAAATAATTGACAGGTTTTTGGCATATTCCGTGACTTCTTATTTTTTGAGAACTGTGATTATATCAATCCTAGTTCTTTGAATATTTTGAGAACTGACAGGTGAATGAATTTATACTCGAGTTATAATAATCCCGGAGTATCTGTGTCTAATTTTAAGAACTACCCAACACAGCTAGAAATTTGCGTTCTGCATGTATATGGTTTAGAACTTACATGAAATGTAAGTCTAAAATTATATTATTTTATTTTATGTTGTGTAAAACAATGGAGGTATAATTATTTTACAATTACATTTATATGATTTTACACATGTAAATACTTGTCATTTCTTTTTCAGGAGGGGGGTTTGGCTTTTAAATGTTTTTGGTGATACGTCAATCAAAGTGGTCCATTGAACAAGTTTTTTTTATTAAAAAAACCTCTTAAAAACATATGTGCTTTGGAATGCATGACAATCAAATTAAACTAATTAATATGAATCTTAATAAGCACCCAAGCTCTTGTAAAGTCCTACACCAAAAAGGGTGATGAATAAAGTTACGAATAAAATTTTTACTCAAGCAATGACTCAATAAAGCAAAATGCATCCAAGGTATCCTCTAGCATAGCACCACAATTTGTCTCTAGCCTTTGTTCAAAAGTTTGCTCTTGTACTATATATTGGAGATTAAAGGAAACCACTATCGTAGTCCCATATTGGTAGAAAATGCTTCTATTTGGAGAGTATTAAAAATATCATGATTTTTTTGTGAAGGGCCAATCAAAGTGGCCTATTGCACAAAAAACCATTGAGCTTTGAGATGTACCCACCTTTCAATGTACATACAACTAATTAATATGAAATGCAAATAGATATAATTATTAAAGATATATACTACATACAGTTACACACCCTCAAAACATTTACACAACATTTGCGTAAATGTATTTGACAAATATTTACATTACTTTCATGTAAGTGTAAAAAGTTTGGATGTGTAAGTGTAAATCATTTACGCTTGCTTACACAGGATTTACACGACATATACACGACTATTGATACTATTGATGTTTACACGCACAACACTGATAGAAACACACAATTTAGTTCCTGGATGTTTTGGAGAGAAAAACTCATGATCAAATTAGTGGTGGACTCTGCCATTGGCTTCTCCCAACCTAGTTTTGAACAATTTTTAAGAAACGTCTTTTGTAATCACAGACAGACACACAACAGATCTATCAGGTATTTCAGAAGGACAAGAGCTAAGGTGCCCTGTGCATGAAGCAAATGCCAGAATCAGACCTCCTCCCTCCCAGCTTCTATTCAAACACAACGACATTGAGGAAGAAACTCGCACTAGGCTACTCATAATTGTTGTTGTTGCTGGGGACTAATAACATCTACAACTGCCAGAGGCTTCTGCTTTCTCTCAGTCAAGAGATCATGTCAACCACCATGGTGTAGTAGTGCCATCATTTCCTTCTCCAAGCAGTCCTAGTTTCAGCTTTAGTGGCTAGGGTACACAACCATAGTGGCTACAGTGGACTCCCCAATATGGTGTTCTGCATTTCAAGATATTGGGACCCAAGAGTATCTTCAGTGTTTTGACCCATCTTCAGCTGGACAAACTATTTTCAATCTATGTTATTTCGCAGATTTGCCAGGCATGGCCAAGCCTAGCTCCGTGTATACTTTTTTCTTATTGTTTTTCAATTCTGTGGTCTAGCTCAAGTCTCTGCAACAAGATGGAGTTACAAAAATTATCAGCTATCATTGGCCACTCATTCAAAACAATTCTGACATCCTTTCTCAATTTTTGACTACCAAATGAAGAAGATTTGGTAATTTTTCCCATTCAAAAAAACTCTCAAAATTGGGAATTAAAAGTATCCCAGCACCTAAAAATGTCACCAAAATAAGTCATTTTTAGCATTTTTAACATCTTAAATTTGCAACAGTGAGAAATTTGACACACACAAAGCTTTTTTAAATAAAATAAAATAAAATAAATAAAATCACAGTTGGCTTCAGCTTGAGGACCAGTGTTTTTTTCTGTGGGATTCTTCGAACTGTGGATACAGAGGAGGTTATATGGACAATGAGTTCCTATTGGTAACCAAAACTAGGCAGGATTCTTTAAAAAAATCTACTATATAGTCTGACCTGTAGCCAAATTTGGCTCATTCCTCTCGTGGATGATAGCCAGTCCACCTACTTGACAAAATTGAAATGAAAAACCCTTTTGATCACCTATATCCATTCGTCATTGAACGCTTTAAAATCAGTCAGGAAGTTCAAGAAGTTCATAGCTTCTAGTAACGTTCTTGTGGTGGGTACCAATAACTATTTCCATTGCAAAAGCTTATGCTTCTGTTTGCTTCCATTTGATCCGATTCAGTGGGGGGAGGCGAGAGAAGGGGGGAGGGAGGCGCTCTTGGTCTCTCTGTTTGTTTGCTTCTTCTCAACAGCCAAAATGAAACAACGCCAGGAATGAACCATTGTGGTCGGATGGAGTGGATGAGATGCCTTACATGGGCCAACCCTCTAGAACTTTTCAGAACTGGGCTGAGCATCCTTGTCAGGCCCGGAACCCCTAATTTCAGGAAAGCACCCAAGGAGGGGCTGACCTGGCAGACAAGATTTGAACCCTAAACCTTTACATATAATGTGCAATTGTCTAAAGTAGACGTCTCAATAATCGTCCAAATAAGCAAATCTGAGTTTGTTTCCAAATGCATTTACAACTCAGAAATTTTACCCAAATCTTTCAGAATGTTGTACATGGAGGTGCATCAGTTGGACCAGGTAACTGCTGAGAGTGCATAGGTTACTCGATATAATCCATTGTAGGGGAGTGTGAAGCTTACGGTTTATCTGATTAAGAAGAGAGTGAGTTATGAGGTTCAGCCAACCAGTGACCAGGAATGTGCAAAAATGTATCAGTGAGGTACAAAAATGTCAAAAGGGACAGATGGAAACTGGATAAAACTGGTGAGCAGTATTTTTTTGGGGCCAAATTGCGATCTGAAACTAATGATGTCACTCTACACAAAGATTTTTTCATGGAAAACATGGCACAATTTCGTCAGATTTTGAAGGAAAAAAATTCAAATTTCCAGAATTTTATGATAACTTCTAGTACTTAGTCAAGAATAGAGAAGGATGCTGGTGTTTTTTCTACTTTCGTATCTAGTATGTATCCAAATGTGACTACATGATCTAATGGCTGACGGCCACTTCAGCTGCATCACAAAATTGAAAAAAGAACCCTGCCGGTGAGCTCTTGTCCAATGCCGTGCTGCCATGTTAATGAGACAATCCCTGCATTCATTTATGGTTAGTATCAAAGCAAGAAACCCACCCATAATCACAGCAACTTGTTTTGTGATGGAATTACTAACTTATAGTACCTAGATAACTTGGGCTCTGTGCTGCTGCGCACTACCAGTGACAATCCACTACATTTTTATTTTTTATAATGTTCTCATATGGTTTCCAACGGTTCCATCATCATTTTTGTCAATGTTAAATTTAATTTGAATTAATATAAATGTTAAGGACATGAAAAGGCACATGTTAATTCATCTTTTCATATTTGTGTTGTTGGGCAGGGAAAAGGAGTGAAGTAATTTTAAGCATAGGAAATAATCATTAGGAAAGGACATTATTATTAAGAAAGAAGTAAGGTTGTTGGTATTTAAAATGAGATAGTTATTTTTGGAATTGTCCAGAGAGTATTGTACAAAGAAGAATACAAATTCAATTGTCCAAAGACAAACCATATGAAAAATTATGAAAACTTTCCTATATATCAGTTCCTTAAAATTGGAATAAAGAAAAATGGGATGAAAGGGTGGATGGATTAGCAAGGGCAAGGTGGGGGGAGGCAGTGGGTGGATACTAAATTTTTAGTTTCCTATCTAGATTGAAAATCTAGTAATTGTAAACTTGTTGACAATATTGAATTAATAATCCCGTTGGGTGGGTTGAGTTTGTTGGCTCTGCCTTTAGGGTTTGTAATAATGTCAGATAGGAATGTCAGAAAATACATTTGCATAAACTTGATATTTGGTAGATTCAATTGATACAAAAATGAATGAATTGGGGTGCATTTGTGGTACTGATCATAGACATAACCCTAAATTAGCTCAAACTGGGAACCTACATGGTCACTTGGGCCAAAACTGGTGGCAGAACTTGCAATTGGGATTCCCAGAAAGGAGATCTAAGGGGACCAAACTGAATAATCCTCTTGAACTTGAGAGGTCAAACTAGTTGATCACCACTTCGTGTTTCCCAACTAGTGTGAAGATTAAGCTAGGTAGCTTAGGTGAGTACAGAACTCCCCTAAGTGAGCAGGTAGATAGGTAGGTGATTTCAGTGGGTAAGTTGGTTGTTGAGTAGATAGTTTACATAGGTCGAGATACCTACATACCTATGTAAGTATGTTGGTAAGTACATTAGGTAGGTGGGTAGGTTCCTAGATTGGTAACATAGGTAAGTGAATAGATAGCCAAGATAAATACATACACTAAGTAAGTGGGTAGGTAGTTTAAATAGGTGGGTAAGTACGTAAGTAACAATGGTAAATGATTAGTAGAAATACGAATAGACCTCAATGGTTATAAGGCAGTTCTTAAGATTCATAACTACAATTCTCCACAAAATTAAAAACTTGGTTGTGGAATGTATCCACAGTTTTCAAAAAAATTGAAAAAATCAAATAACTAGCCAAAAACCCACTTGTTCTTTACTGCTTCATTCATGAAAATCGCAAATTCTTTAAGGTTTTTAAAATAACCCAGACCAGCATTCTTTGATTCTAACTTTCATTTCAAAGAACTGAACCAATGATTCTTTAATTCTGAAATATTAAAAAATTAAAAATGGCAGTTCTTTGAAAATACAAATGACTACACAACATTGTAGTACCTTGACACCTTTGGCACTAATTATACTATTTGTAAACATGTTTAAATTTTCAAAAAATATTTTTTATTTGTAGAAAAAAATAAGGAAGTAAAGTAGAGAATATTTTGCAAGACTATTAGATTTTTAAGAAGGAAACTCAAGAATATTGTAATTTTTCTGCATGGAATCCTCAAAATTAATTAGTTAGTTGATAGACATGTGTTGACACTGTCCTTGCACTATGTTGCTTAAAGGTTATGTTGGAAGTATAAGGGGGCTTCAGACTAAGGCCTGGTTTATAAATCTCAATTCAATCTTGCAATCTGATTGGTCTAGAGCTTCAAATTAAGACCTAGTCTTTCACACTAGGCCCCATTTACGAGTCCCAACCATGAGTGGGAGTCCTACATGGTTACACTTTTTGGTTCCATGGGTTAGGACTTAAATATGACTGAAAAGAAACCGATTCCAAACTGGCCTGTAACCTTGAATTCTATTACAAGAATTTGCACAAGAAGAATTTGAAAACTTTAGAAAAGCCCTGTTTGGTGGAATAATGGGTGGGTGGTTTTCAGCCCTTATATGCTGATTTTTCAATCATGGGGGCTGATAAAACAAGATACGGTCATGCTCTCATCAGCCCAGAGTTGATCTTGCCACAAAACAAGATCTGGACCATCCATCCAACCCAAATGCGAGACATAACAAACCCTAATTGCTAGGGCTTTGAGCAGGGCGTGAGTGAACTCACCAAAGCTCTCGCTTTGTGTGTTTCCAAGCTCTTCACCAATTGCCTCTTTCTTGTAATGCAATGTCACCACAAAGCTCTAAAGAAGTTGCACTTGCTAGTGTGTAGTTTTCAATACAAATTGTAGTGTGTGCGTCATGGAGATTTATGCACATGAATTTTTGCAATGTGAGGTGACAATTGATGGATGTTGTGATTTTCCAGAAGATCTTTTCAACTTGGGAGTCAATGCTCAATAATGGGGAAGTTTTGAATTACTTTATATTGTTTATTTAGGGTGTTAAAGGCCTTAAGGTGCTTTGTGAATGATTTTGTTGAATCCTTTCGTGTGGCTCAACAATGGTGGTTTTGTTGGTCATTAATCGACGACTATTGTATATGATTTTTGTGCAATGGAGTTATTGTCATTAAACAAGCATTGCAACTTGCAACACCTTTGTGTAATGTGGATTCTATACTATCACAAGGGCTTCATAGACTAGAACTTGGGAAATCAGATTTGGAATTTCAAGAACTAGCAAGGGCTTGGTGAATCGGAACATGGGAAATCATTGAGTGTGGTGCATATTCAACTTGATATTTCTCCTGAACAATAAGAATTTTACACCCCCCTATTTGTTTCCATTTCTTTTTATATCTTTACACCAAAGTTGAGTTTTATTGAAGGTTTACGTTTTTGTTTGTGAGTCCTAAAATATGTCTTCAACCTCTTTATCCAGTCCAGAGTTCCATTTCATCTCTTTCTATCTCTCTACACCATAGCTCATATTTGTTTTAAGTTTAGGTTCTTATTTATGAATCTTTAGAGCTATCTTCATCTTTCTATCTAGTCTAGAGTTTGCATTCCATCTCTTTCTATTTTTCTACATTAGAGCTTGTCTTTGTTTAAGGTTTAGGTTTTTATTTATGAGTCGTGACATATTTCTTCATCTTCTTTAAAATCTAGAGCTTGCAAACAATCTCTCTCTCTTTCTCTACATTAGAATTTAATTTTATTGAAGGTTTAGGTTCCTTTTTTTGAGTCTTGAAATTTATCTTCAACATCTATACCCTAAATTTGTAATTCTAGAGCTCATAGGTTCTTATTTACGAATTTTCAAATTTGTCTTCATCTTCTAAACTTTCTATCCAATTCAGAGTTTTTAAACTCCATCTTTTTTTATTTGTTTACACTAGAAATTATTTTTGTTTAAGGTTTAGGTTTTTGTTTGTGAGTTTTCAAATTTCTCTTCATCTTCTAAGCTTTCTATTCAATCCAAAGTTTTGGCATTCCATCTCTTTATATTTTTTGAGCTCTCTCTCTAGTCCAAAGTTTTTCCATTCTATCTTTTTCTATTTCTCTACAACAAAGTTTAATTATGTTTAGTGTGTAAATTCTTGTTTGTGAATCTTCATATATGTCTTCATCCTTTGAACTTTTTGTCCAATCTAGAGTTTGCATTCCATCTCTTTCTACCTTTCTACACTAGAACTCATTTATGTTTAAAGTTTAGGTTCTTGTTCAAATGAGTTTTCAAATCTATCTTCAACCTTTCTGGAATGTAGAGCTTCCCAATTCCATCTCTCTTTATCTTTCTACACCAAAATTCATCTGTAATTGTAGTTGGAATTATTCATTACATTGCTTTGAACTGTGACGAGATCTCCACACTAGATAATTAATCTTGGTTATTTGTCCACTGCTATGTTGTGGAAAATTGGGTAAGGATTCCTATTTTGATCTCCTTTGATCGTGTTTTGGAAGGATTTGGAAATAACAATCTAACAAAAATGACATAGAGGCATTGACCATAGGAGGGGGTATGCCAAGAGATGAGGTTGCTACCAAGCTTATTAATTTTGGAATAGATAGTGTGAATGTGTTTCAAGGCACCTTGAGTCTAGTGTCATGAAACGAATTCATGATGATTATGCAGCATACTCCATAGGAGTGCATTATATGGCACATTGGATGAACTTAATAATGCAAACCTTATTAATGTTTCCTTTGGTGAAGCACATTGAGGATTTATTACAGACCTTGCATGTTTATTTTGCACATTCCCCTAAAAGTCATTTGGAATTCACAAAATTGATTGAGATTATGGAAACTAAGAGGAACAAAATATTGTGTAACATCAAGACTCAATGGATTTTCATGTTGAGCCTTGCCAAAATAGTGATGGCAAAATACAAAACCTTGTTGGTGAAAATGGCTATGGACAAAAATAAAAATCAACAAACAAAGTTCAATTACATGAGCACTTGTGTGACCTATAGATTCTACTTGGGCTTGCATGCATTTTGCCCATGTTAGAATCAGTGCATGCTCTTATCAAGTTTGCCCAAATGCGGGACATATTTGTATGTGACCTTGGGTAGCCATCAAAGTCTGTCAAAATGATCTTTATAACGTGTACTATGATCAAACCTAGAAATTTTCTACATATAACTTTTGGGCTTTCGAGTCTTTGTTTGATTGCAAGCATGAAAACATCCATATGTGGTGGGTGCCGGATGTTAATATTGGAGTTTGCCACTTGGCCTTTGAAATCTCTAGCCATTACATTTGGGCAATCCATTAGGATTTGGAGACTACGGTCACTTGTTTTGTGATAGAAGATGTCTTTGTTGTTGTTGAATCTCTGGTGAAAAACCAATGCATAGGTGGTGCCTTCCTTCCCTATTTTTGTGATTTTTTATTTCATTACAATTTTAGGTTTATAAGATTTTTTTATTGACATTTTAGAATCATGTGTGTGCTTTGGCAAAGGATGTTAAAGAACTTATTCAAGAGCTCAATACAAGGTTCCCAGCTCATGCCATCATGGATGCACTTGCGATTGTGTATCCCCAGTATTGGTTGTAGTTAAATTGTGATGTGAGGTAGACACTTGCAGGTTTTTAAAGTTTATTTTTGTTATGATAAGACAGACACCTTGAATGGGCAAGTGGTTCAAGTGCATGAATTTTTAAATGCAAGTGACCTTGAATGTTAACAAGGCACGTTCAAATTGATAATGAAATAAAATGCAACAAATTGTTTGGCCCCTCCCTTTGACATGAATCCTTTGACTAGGATGTGGTGTTTGGTGACAACATCCCACATTTTGGTTACCAGCTTCCCTAAGTATGTCAAATTCACTAAGTTGGTTATGGTGCAAGTCGTTGGCAGTGTGGAGGATGAAAGACGTTTCTTTGTTGTGACACTTATGAAATCTAAGCTCCATAACAAGTTGACAACCCATTTGTCACTCATTGTGCACATGTTTGCAGAATGCTTTTATACTATACATAATTTCCCATACAAAGAGTGCATTGAACAATGGAAAGGTGCCCACCACTGCTATTGTTATGATGGTTAAAGTGCAACAAACAAGTTGATTTGAGGGACCATAGAGGTTCTTCAAAGAGGAAGGCAACTTTTTTGCATATTCTTATCCTAGCATGTGGATTCACATTTTTTGTGCCAACAAAGGTTTGTTGGTGATCTATGGTGAATTTTAATTGTTGGCTCCCCAGACAAGCCCTTCTATTTCCATGGCTTTGGCATGTTCTACATGCTTTCCTTTTGAATGGAATTTGTGGTAACATTGATGTATATTGTAGGCTAACTTGATGTGATCTAAATTTGGCAACTTCAGGTCATTTTTTTCTACCAAAAACATCCTTTGTATGAGTTGCATCCCCTTTTTTTGGGGGTCACCAAGTGGCTAAAATTCAGCACAAAAAAAATGCTGATCATAAGCAAGAAAAAAATAGTAAAAGTGTCCAGATTATTATCTACCAACATTATATTCTAACACGTGATCAGAATATAGTGAGGTTCCCAAAAACAATGATTTTCCTCTATGACCAGTAGCCAAATTTGGCTAAGTCCTCTTGCAGATGATTGCTAGTCCAAGTAGCTCACAAAATTGGGGAGAAAAAACCTTGCCAATGATGACTGAAACCCTCTAAAATCACTGTTTCTTTTCTCTCTTTTTTCTTATTGAATTTTGAAGTTCTCTTTTTGATGAAATTTTGACACTAAATAAAAGACTGCTCATTAAGAATCACCCTTCTTTCATGATTCTTTCTCTAATAACTACTAGACAGCACAAACTGCTAATGATAGAGTTATATATATTTTGTAATTTTGGCAAAGACCTTTAAAAACCTGAGCACCGTGGGATGGTGAATTTCAACAGGCAAGTGCCAAAATTCTGGCCTATGAGGCCATTATGATACTTTAATTAGAATTTTAAAGGTTTGACATATACAGGTCTCAAATATTTTGAATATAATATTTTATACGTGTATGTTGTCCATCACTTTTCATCATTATAACTCTTCCATAAGATCACTTGAGATTACCATTCAAGGATAAAACCTTTAATCTTAAATTTATACTAGATTTTGTTTTCACTTTTTTTAGTTCTAAAGATTTTTTTCTCCTCCTATGAAATGTGAGTTGTGACTCACATTAGGCAACATGGACCAATTTTCACATTTCCATTGCTTCAATTTTAGGCTTTTAAAATGTTTACTTTCTCATGGATTACAAATTTGAACTCTGCATGGCTGCGCACTACCATTGACAATCAATTTTTATTTATTTTTCGTATGTTTTCATATGGTTTTCCATCATTCATTATTACTTATGTCAATGTCAAATTTAATTTGTGTTTTCATATCCATGTTGGTGGATAGGAGAAAAGAATAAGGTAGTTATAAAATGGAGGTAGTTATTAAAAAAATTGAGAGATAATTATTAAGAAAGTTAATAGACAAGAGAAGCAGTTATTTAAAAAAAAAATGAAGTAGTTAGGTTTGAAAATGAGATAGTTAGTTTTGAAATTGTCTTTGAAATGGTCATGCACAACCACACGACGAATTCCAAAAAAATATTGCACAAAAATCTCCCATATACTCATCAAAATTCTCATGAAATTTCAGAGAATTCTCTTCATTGGATTGTTTTGAAATTAATTTAGATGGAATCTGACAAGAAGGTGGGATGTAATGCAGTCTTCCAAAGAGATCCTCAGGCAGGATCACCCACTTACTAATTAATACATGCGTGTCTGTTACACTTTTAGACCCAAAGTTCGGGCTACACGGTTCTACATGGTCTATCTTTGGACAGGTTAGAAATTATCCTGTCATTTCTTTTGACAGATTTGACACGAATTTGACGTTCGTGTGACATAAGGACAAAGCTTCCACACAAACATGTGTGCAACAAAAACAATGAACCTTGTTGAGGAGTTGGGTTACACTGAAACGGGCTTTAAATTTGTTTTAAATTTTGTGAGGGGATGTGGGTCGGTTTTCTAGACAATTGTGCCTTATGGGTTCCTTCCAGTTATTAGGACCAATTTGGGGAACTGGTGTCATTAATGATTCCAGCATGTTGGCAACGTGGTCCTGTCCCCTTAAGTAATGGAGGCTTATATAAGAGCCTGGAGGCTCACACAAGCTGACTGTTATTTGATTTTATTTTCTTAAGAAAGCTTGTGTTGAGTCTCCGACTCCCTTGGTTTTTGAGCCCTGTCACCTCTTCAGATTTTAAATTGTTATTAGGACTACTGCTTCTCTCTTTCTTATTGAATTCAATCTGCTTCATTGCTTGCTTGCTTGCTGCTTCCGTTTAGTCTATGCTAACCGGTTTGCACTTTTGCATTTGCTGGCTATTTTGTCAAGTTGACTTCTCCTTTTAGCCAAGTCCATGTTGCAAACCGGCTAATAAGTACACACCAATTTCAGTACTTTGTCAAGTTCATTTTGTTAAGTTGTCAAGTTCAAATCACCAAATTGTTGAGTTCACATTGCGAGTGCTACATTGCAGTGTGGCTATGCATAAGTGTTTATGTTGTTTTCATAAGAGGTCAAAAACTATTTTCTATTTCTTACTTTCGAAGATTTTACCTTACTTGTTTAAAACTCAAATGGAGCTATAAATGGGCTATAGGGGCACCAAGTGAACTATCTAGACCCTTTGAATCACCATGTTGAAATTGATAGGGGAGTGAACACAAACTCTTTGAGTGCTGAAGTGTTTGCTCAATGACCTATCTACACTAGAATGTTTACTAATTCAATTTTTTTGGGTGAAAATTAAATTTGTGACATCCCTCCCTCATATAAATACATGTTTATTTGAATAATGAAAGCATTGAACCAATAGCTGCAACACAAGTTGTCCAAGTCATGGATGTCATATGAATGGTTGTGATTCACTACTAGGTTGTGTTAGTTGTTTCTTAATATCCAATGTAATTATAATAAAGGTTCCAAGAGAGTGCCAAGCTCAAAAGTGTTTACGGGACTAAAATTGGATAGCTATTCCACAATCATAAAATTTAAGTCCTGTAAAATGAAAACAACCATCCATAGTTCCAGTGAACACAACAACACACATATACACGAGATCTTACATACAATGGAACTATACTAATATGTTGTCTTGTTGGCTCCCTCCATAGGGAAGAGACTAAACATTGGTATATAATGTAGGCATAACATTTTGGCTTGAGCTTGACCCGATGTGTGAGTGACATCTGAAATACTATGTGTGCATATGATGGATGGGCATGTTCTATACAAATGCATGCATCCAAATGAAAAGTTCTAAATTTGATAAGAAAAGCTTTTAATTTGAAGTGTGAAACTACCATAAAGGGTAAAATCATTTTGTGATGAGCTACTTGTTTAAAAACTCTAGCATCCAGGTTTTAAACTCAGAATCTCCCTAGGGGATTCTAATAATGAACACTCACACAGCCCAAACAACAAGCATGTGATGGATATGGAACACATTGGGAACAACGAAAGTCCAACACCACCCTCCCACCTTCCCCAAAAGACAAAAAAAACCTGGACCACCTGGTGCATGGTGCCTCACCTCATTCGCTGCAAGAAATTTGTTTGCCTATTCCTAGGCTAATGGCGGAGGCATGAACTATGGTGTATATTCCTACACCTTTCTAATATTGAGAAATTGCAAAAACAGCATTATTACCCATTGAATCATCAACCCAAACCCATATAACTCAGTAGAGTTGCAAACTAATCTTTTAAGTTTAATTGGAATTATCTAGTTCCACCTTTGACCCAACTTCATTACTTGATTTCATAGTACAAGTGCAATAGTAGATAACAAACCATGTGACAAACTCAAATTTTGTGCACCTGCATTATAATTTGTCCCTAAAGGTGACGTTAAAAATTTCAATGGTGGTAGTAAGTTGTAGCTCTATGTGGTGAAGAGTCACTTTACTCTAAGCTTAATTGACAAACTACATTTGTTTGGTTTTACTTTCAATTATAGAAGAAAGTCACAAAGTTAAAAAAATTTAAAATTTAAAATCATTTGGCTAGGATTCAATTATTCTCCATATCCATTAAGGAACTAGTATCTTAAAGTTATTTATTATAATTTTCTAGACACACAATCAGGGGTTTTTTTTCTTTTTGTGTTTTTTCAATTTTGTCAAGTAATTGGAGTGGCAATCATCCGCAAGAGGAATGAGCCAAATTCGGCTAGAGGTCAGACAGTAAAGGAGATTTTTTTGGAAAGATTGCTGCCTAGTTCTGGCAACAAATACCAACTCATTGTCTTTTCTCAAAATATGGCGAACTTTTGCAGCTTTTTTCCAACAAATTCAAGCCTTTTGTACAATTAGCATTTGGGTTTTTATTTTGTCGCCACAGTGCGAAAATTCAGCCCTGCAGGGGAAAAAAAAAACACTGCACACAATGTGAATTAGATTATTGTACATTATTTTGAAAAGTGTGTTGTCCACTTTCAAAACGAATGTAGTAGCAGGTAGCACTTAAGAACAGACTCATCCTTTTGTGTCATTCCTTCAGCCATCCTGTTATAGGTCTGCAGTTCTTGTTGGCCTGTTGAGTGTGTCTGCTCTGTATCCCCAAAGGAATGAGGCAAAATCTTTAACCTTATGCAATAAATTGTTGGCCCAATGCTACGATTATTTTGTCAATTTGCGCTTGGATTTTTCTCATTCTAGCATCTGACTTCTAAGAACAATCTCCTGCCAGATCTAAAGATTATTTAATCACCACTAGAATTCAAAAGGAGGTTCTTAACTTTTCAGGCCAAGGTCAGGAAGTTGATTGTAAGTTAGATTACTAGATTCTGGAACCTTTCTTTCGACCCTTCACACACAATGGTCATTAAAGAATTTCTGAAGTTTCTAATTTGAGTACTAGTCTTGAATACTAATTAAGCACCGTTAAGTGCTATATAATGCACATGGGTTCCTAAATCCCTATCACAACCCCGTAATAGGTAAATAGGTTTGTAGTTATATGGTTTGCTGGCCATTCCCAACCAAGCCCATCTCAGTTCTAAAGGACTCAGGAATTTTTTATATGTAGTCCACCAGGCCAATTTGATGCCATTTCATGTGTAGAACCATGTTTGATTTTCTGAATTAGAATTGGAGCTAGAATCGCATATTTCAAAGAATCCAACCCCCGATGAGGTTCCTGGTTCTATTTCTGGGTGGAACTGGAACTTGAACTGAGATTTATGGGGTTTGTTTTTAATAAATGTGAGTAGAACTGAGGTTTAACTGGAGTTTAATTGGCTTTTAACTGTCAATTCCAGTCTGGATTAGTTAGAACAAGACCAAAATTGCGTGTAATTTTCAAAACTGGAAAGGGAACCAGAACTGGAATCAATTTATTTTTGAAGAACCAATCATGGATCTGGATTTGTGGTTCCATTTACGTGTAGAACTGGAATCGGAGCCCAGGCCATTCTCATTTGGTTTTTAGAACCAGAAACGGAGGTTTTTTGTAAAAGTAATGAACTCCCCCACCAAGTCTAGTAATTACCATTGTTGGCCAGTTATTTCTTTTTGTTCATAACTGGCCAGGTCAGTTATCATTTTATTTTTTATTTAGGCTCATCAATTATCAATTTCCTTGTCAAAGTAACAACCACCAATTATCAATTTACCCAGTTGTTTTTGGCAATAACCACCAATTATAAATGAGGGTCAATTCTCAATTACCTACCTTGTTAGTTATGCTAACAAGGTATGGTGTTATAAGGTTTCTAATTTTGATTTTTTTATGTTTTATATCATAACCATGTTTAGGGTTTTAGGATTGTGAACCTCCTTGGACAAAATTTCAATCATCCAAGTAGATTATTAAATTATGAAAATTCAATACCCAGCTCAAAGTTTATGGTTATCTACCACTATTCAAAAAAATCAATTGTCAACTGTAAGTTATTGGTACCCAATCCCAGACCCCACCAATTACTAGGGTCAAAAATCAATAACCAACCAACACTGAAAATTACTAATTACCCTGGTAATATATATGTCCTCTCTGAGAGGTAAAATCAAGGTCAGTTTTGCGTGTGGTTCATTACACAACAATTCTCTGGTAGATAGTAACTGAGTGGGGTTTTTTATTTATTAATTAATTAATTTTTTTAAAGGGCACAAAAGAAAAGAATCCAGTGGGGTTTTCATATCATTATTTTCAATCACTTAATTCCTATTTTATTGACGTTCCGTAGCCTTCTAGTTGCTCCTCCCGCATCAACCATCATATTCCAGTGGTGGCTCTTAGATTTCCTTTCCTACTATCAAATGCTGGTCAAATGAATGGGCTACTATTGGTGTCTGCACTCTTTAGTGTTGCAACTTGCAAGGTGTTCAAAGGGTTGAAGGCTACAACATAAAGGGCAGTAGAGAGTGATGTGGTGGCAGTAGAGAGTGATGTGGTGGAAACAAGTTGCAATAACATGCATGTAGGCTACCCTTTGTGACTATTTTCTTCACTATTACTCCTTTTGTTATGGGTGTTTGGTGTGGTGACTGGGTGGACCACATGGAAATTGGAATTGGCCAGGTTATCTTACTTGGTTGATTAATATTTCAGACTTACTTTGTCTTGACCAGTGCTAGATTTGTATACTTATGAGAAATGAATATATATGATGGTACGAAAGTATGAACATGCTATATAGCAGTCTGATATGAGCTAGAGCTGATATCTAGTGGGTATACATGTATCTGGCAGAGTATTGCATTTACTAATATTCTAGGTTATATCTTAGCAGTCTAGTCCAGTATGTGATCAAAAATTTGGTACCCCAGACAAGTAACATGGTCATTTTGTGAGAGAAAACCTTGTATATGAGTATATTCTTCATTCTTAATATTGAACTTTGAAGGTGATGATGATACATGCTGCATAATATGGATTTGGCACTTCGAATGAGCTTTATTGGAAATCAACTTTTGGCATGGTTGTCATGATCCAACATATAATCCAACACTGTCACTTTTAATCAATTGTCCTAATAATATCAATATGTCATGAATTTTTTTTGTTACTACACCAATATAAATAATGCCCCTATTATCAATTTCCTATAAATTTTGCTATTGACATCTCTTATGTCACCCTCATGGTATTCCAAGATCAAAATGTTCCAATACAGTTGCTTCCCTATTCTTGAAATTTACAGAAGATTCATATGCCAATATCAATCTAGTATGTACATCATATTCACACATTTCTAGTTGGGGTATTACCTTTCAAACATGACTTCACAACTTTAACACTTGGGTCCAAAGCAATGTTGTCTAGTTTCGGTTTTTGGTCAATTTGACTAATTATTTGGGGTGCCAATTCCAAACCCAATCCAAGGACCAAAAACTGAAACTAAACCCTAATGTAGTATCCACCAAAATTGATATGTAACCTAATGGTGGAGCATCTCTCAAATGGATTAAGAGGGTCAAATTGTTGAACAAATATAATCCATCTATTATTAGTTATTGTTACTTGCTTAATATGAGGTAGGTGTATAACAACACATTATACTTGTAATGTAATAAATATTATAAAATTTACCTAAAATTGGGCTATGTAATATCTTTTTGGTTAAACAAGCCATTTGTGAACCTGAATTAAAAATGTACTTATGATCAAGCTAACATGGGTCCATACCATTGTTTGCTGATTTCAAATTTTGAGGTGATTCAAGTCTTAGTTATAGTTTGGTTACCAAGGCAAAATGACCAAATATGATGCATCAAATTGGAATCATACTAATGGAATAATGGTTGATGAATCCAATCCATTTTAAACGAGATTAGCATTATTGACCTCTCAAAGGATTCACAAAAAATTGCTTCAGTGGGTTTAATCAAAACTTCCAAGGTTATGATTTAAGTTGCATGGAACTATGTGAGGTGTTGTTTTCTGGTTGTAGATATGGCGAATTGTTGTTTCTTTGGTATGACAACAAGATTTGAAAGCTTAGGTGATATTTTTTTTAATCAAATAGTTTAGTCTCTTTACAACTATATATTGCAATTAATAAGCAATGTACATATACTATCATGATTACCCAATCATTGAAATGCAACACAAACAATGCATCATACCATATTTGTCTACTTACCTTCACTCATGTTGTGTTAGCAAAAAAAAATTCAGCCATCTTGACAAATTAGTTTTGGTATTTACAACAACATTTGGATGTCCATATTCTCAATCTAAATACATGTATCTTATAACTACATTTCAAAAAAATTAGCACCATACACACATAATAACATGATTGACTTATCATCAAAATGCAATTCAAACAACATATCATAACCATACAAGCAAACTACATTTACACACAACCATTTATTTTCAAATAAGTGCATAAAACAAAATTGAAATACATTGAAATTATAGCTACTAGCTTCAATGTCTTCCAAAATGTCTTGTTCATTTCCAAGATGTTCCAAGAAGGTTCCAATCTAAGCATCTTGAATAAAAAATAAGCATTAGTTGGGCCAAGGTTGTTCAAGGACAACTTAGTTTGGTTCAAAAACGATAGGACCAAAATAATGAACAAAGGGTCAATAGTTGGAAACAACAAGTTGATGATAGGGCTCCAAAATTATGATAATAATGGACAACAAGTTGATGATAGGGTTCCAAACTTATGATAAAAGACAATGGGGAAGGATGGCCAAACAAAAAAAAAACAATGGGGAATGTCAATGGGCTATGGCAGTGATGAGGTGATTGATATGATAATATTGAGGGACAATAGAGAACAACAAGATAAAAACAAAGGATGATGAAGAAAAATTGGTTATCATGATATTCATAAAGACTCTATAATTTGATGTTTTTCTTTAAAAAGTTTGAAGTTTTGGGTCTATTTTATGTTCATAAGACTTTTATGACATGTAAATGTAATGCAATGTAAATGGTGTCTAAAACAAAGTTGTAGCTTAGAATACAAAAGAATAAAACTCAAAGTAGTTAACATGTTTTGGCATGATTTGAAATTGTGATCATTTTTCAAAACAAAACACAAAAATCTAATATGGAATTTTACATTTTTAGAAAATCATATTTATTTGAAATGATTAACAAAGAGCATGTGATATACTCAAGAAACTATAGTAAGTAAAAGTAATTTTTAAAAAAAAAATTGTTTAAATTTTTTTTTATATGAAATAGTTTTTTTTGGCAAAAAGACTATAGCCCTTTGAAACAAAGTAAACAAATTGGCTTATTGATTCATGATTACACCTAAGGACCTCCTAAAGGATGTTTGAGAACATCTTTTTTAACAACCTTAATAAAAATTGAATTTCACCACATGTCACTAGAAGAAAATTTGTCATTTGCAATTTTTTTTTAATTACAAACAACATTTTTAGTTACAAGAAACAATTTTTCTTCTAATGTGTGGATGCAAAGTTTAAACATGCCTTCACTTTTGTTGTTTATGTCGTTTGTCAATTGAACTTGGATGTTTCAAGGAATCTCTATTGGTAAAATAACCAATAATTCATTTTTGTTGTGTAAAATTTAACAAACTAGCAACATAGCAATTATATGCACTTGAGAACAATGGACAATATTGTAAATGCACAAAACAACATGAGTGTTGAACAAATAGTTCTACTCATTACATCCCAAAACTCAAAGCTTTCATGATCTCACATAATCATCACAAAACTTGGTGATCTCAATCAAACAAACAAACAAACAAAATTTGTTCAATCAAAGATTTGATGAAGCAAAAAAATGTTGTTATCATTCTATGTTTTCTAAATAAAAGTGAAATTTTCTCTTTTCAAATTTGAATGTATCAATTTAAAACTTAGATCCAAAAAAGCAAATGAAAGTTATGTAGTTCATGTGTTTTAAAGTTGCCTCACAAGAAAATGAGCAAGCTTAAAATTAAAAAGAATAAATATTTCCTATTTCGTCCATAAATTAATTTCTTGAAACTAGGAAAAAATGGATGGTAAGCTTCAATGTAAACACATAGGGATTTATTAAAATATATTGCCATGTGTCACATGTCCTTGCATATCCCATGCAAACTTCAAAATTCAAGTTTGTGTGAATAGTTAAACTTGGTTTGCATTAACTAAGTACTTGAACTCTAATTGTATATTAGTGCAAATGAGATAATAAGGGCCAAGCTATTCATTTAGAATGACTATTTTTTTATAGTTGAAAAAACATTGGGAGTGCTTTGCCACAATGATGTGGTAGATTATGATTAATTATAAATATTTTTGAAACAGTAATATGTAAACACAATAAAAATTAGCAACTGTAATATAACTTTTGACATTAAAACATGAAAACCAAACATTGGTTACATTTGTTATGGCTCCTATTAATGTGACTTCAACCATTAATTGACATTAGTTGCATATTAGTTAATAATCGTAGGAATGATCTAGCAATGTGTGTGTTAACTTGCATTTTGCCATGTTAATGAATTGCAAATATGACATGTACATACAATCCACATCCTCACCCCCATGGAATTTCAAGTTGCATGCTACAACTTTTATGCAACTATGGCATATAAAGTCAATCAATGTTGATGAAAACCTTCCACCTAGCAAATCACATGTCAAATTAATGATCCATTTGCAACTACCATGGAATTACTCAATTTTTTTACATGAAAATAACATTTCAAATGATTTTATTTTTGTTGTAAAGTTGCAAATTAATTGCATGTTAGTTCTTTAAAGCATGCAATTGCAAAGTAATGTAACTTTTGCAAATGACAAATTTATCATATTAATGAACTATTCATTAGTTATAGGTGAATTGCCTATTCTAAATGTTTGTTTTTAATCATATGGATAGCTATTTGGTTCTTATTGATGAGCTAAATGATCCCTTTGTTGGCTTGCACAAGGAAGATGAATTAGAGTTATTTATTATTGCCTCCTTTAATTATAATACATAATTCTTTGAAATTCATCTTTTAGTGATGAAACACAAAACCTTATATGTTAATGTGCATTGCTTTGTATCTTAAGTTCATCGTTTGTTGAAGGTGGTTAGCATTCTAAGCTCTCCTTAGTTGATATTGTTGAATTTCTTGAAACTCAATAGCAACCAAAAATTTAGAAACCACCTTGAACCAATTGAGAAAACCAAACCAAGAATTTGTTGAAACCATAAATGTAATAGCCTTCAAACCAAAGGTTTGCACTACTAGTTTGCAACCATGAAACTAGACATTGGCAACCCCAAAAAAATAGACCAAAATCCAAAACCATAGGTTCTCATTTACATCAAAAATATAAACCAAAACCAAAGGAATCAATCAAAAGGTAGCACCAATGAACATTGGTCTTTACCCTACCCAACTAGTTGCAGATAAAGTTTGCCTTTATTCAATGGAGGTTAATTGTTTGGAAATATGAAAAAAATGGTACATGCCAACACCATTCTATAGCGTATATATCAAATCCATACTTTGCAATGCACATGGTTATGATGGATTTTAAAAATATTGTGTCATCACATATTGAATATGTTTCCATTCATTATGCAAATAAATTTGAACAAGATTGGTATCATATATTTTCAGATTTCCTTCAGATTTTACTACTATTCATCATCATAAGACTACCTGGAATGAATTAATAAAGGTGTTAATTGGTTTCATTCTTTTGCAAATTTTTCTTATTGGATAATTTTAATTTCAGGTGTTCGTGTTTGGAATGCAAATTCTACAACTAATCACATTTCACCCCTTGTCAATTGCGGCATATATTACACATGTTGAAGTTTAGCCTTACATTTACCAACTTATGTCCATGAAGAGAAGATGCACAATAAATGATAAGATATTCGCCCTTACCCTTACCTTGTGAATGGTCGGGTAAATAATTGGTCATTCAGCTTTATTCTTAACTAGGGTAGATTGATGATTTTACAATGCCTATATACCATTACAATAACCCCATTTGGAAATATTTGAAGCATACCTATATTACATGTACTTGACTTGAATTAGCATTTTGGATTAAAATGTTGTTTGCAACTAAACATTTTGGCTATAATAAACAACCTAATCATTTTGGGTACCATGAATAATATAGGAAAATCAATCCACCTGCCCCCAACACTAGAAACATCACATGCAACACTAAAGTACAGAACTGTGAATTATAGAAGAAAACAGCCACAAAGTGCCAAATGAGAAGTGGATGGATAGAGATCATGACATCCAATCCGCAAACAGCCAATGAGCTTTCAAGCTAAGGATGTGGTTTGCTTTCTTTGTTTTTTTTGAAGGAAAAAGAGGCCAAATTGACAGACTCAATGGCCCCATTCATTAGTTGCTTATTAGTAGAAACAATGATGAGCCAAATTCACTGGAAAAGGGAAGCATCCACAAAGGACAAATACAACAGATCTGGAGAACCCTTTGTGTCAAAAGCCTAATTAAAAAGTCTTGTGTAAAGCCTGGTTTGGGTGCACCAGCATCTACACTGGTTGGCACCATGGTAGAAACCAGTGTAGTGTTGTGCAGTTATTTGAATTTTTAAACAACCACCAATTGAATCGGGCTTTGAGAAAAAAATCAGTGAAACCACTGATTCTGGTTCTTTCAAAAGCAAAATCAAAGAACCAGAGCTGGTTCTAGTTATTTCAAGAACTTTAAAGAGCCTGAGGTTTTTATGAAAGAACTCATGGTTTTATGGTCACATACATATCTGAATTTTTTCAACAAAATCAGGATTATGGTTATTTATCAGAACTGGTTACCTATTTGATTTCTTTTAGAACTGAGATTATGAGTCTTCAAAATCATCTTGATAACCATTAGGGTCAGTTCTTGATTCTAACAATCACCCAACATTGGTAAAAACCACAAAATTCTTTTAATAATCTCTTCTAAATATTGTAATTATCCCATGCCCGCACTAAATCAGGATCTTTGAGTCCAAATCTAAAAACATTTAGATTGAACATGGTCACTAAGAGGGCTGCCTAACTTAGAGCAGCTCCACCCATACCTGACATTTGAACTGATGTTCCAGGTTTACTGATTTTTCAGGTTTCCTTATGCTTCTTGCTACTACTGGTGAGGGCTCTAGAACATAATTTGTGTCTTTCCCCCTTTGTGACCCACTTTGGGTTTTTGTGCTTCTAGGTTGGACTTGGGTTCTCTCTCTTTGTTCTTCTTTTCCCACTTTGCTAGATGCTTTGTTTAACAAAGGCATCACAAACATGCAGGCCTTGCCAATAGATAAGATGTTGTTCCAATCTGCTTACTGTGTCCACACTCTAAACACCAAAAATATCCGTTCCAATCTAAACAGTCTAAGCACTTTTGTCAGAGAAGCGGTTCATCTTATGTGAAACCAATTCTAACAATGTAAAACTTCCAAAAAGTGGATCCAATGCGATAGTCCAACAAAGCTCGCCGCAGTTTTCATCAAATAACATTTGTAATATTCAAGATGGTTTCTCCAAACCCACTCATAAACATGAAAAATTACACTATATAACAAGTGAGACCATAAAAGGAGAGAGACAACTAATAGTAAACTATCTCGACCAATCATTCAATTTGTCCAATCAAGAGCTTGTGTTAGACTATGTAGTGCCTTTTGCCAACCACACCATCGTGTGCACAAATGCTGGCTGAAAAGGCATATATATTACTGCCAGTGGGATGGCTCTTAAATGAGGTGAAGGTATCAGTATCAGTGTAGGTGCTGCTTCATTGTGGGGTAGTAAAGAGCCTAATGGTGGGGTCATCTGGAAATTGTGGGACCTAAGATCATGCCATCCTAGGCCCCACATTTTGGAAATTTCCAATGTTCTACTACTGGTCTCAAGACTTTTGAACATACTAGACTGGTCTTGGTATGGGGTTTTTCTTTTTCTTTTTCTTTTTCATACCTGGTAGGCAACTGGGATTGGGTTCTCTTTATAAACTTTCATACCAGTCTAATACAAGAATTAGTTTCAAGGATGATTTTTGCCTGGTATAAGGCAGTTCTAAACCTGGTGTTGGTACTGGTATAAAGTGAATCTATACCTGGTATTACCTCAGGTCCCATACCCAGGCTGGTATTGCCTCAGGCATACCCAGCTGGTGTGTTCTTCAATATCAGTACCCATACCAGTACTATGTACCCAGTTATACCCTCTTTAATGGTATAACACTGGGAATTTGCATTATCACAAATGCTCCTAAATACCTTACCCTAAGGTCAGTTTCATCAGTAAAAAATCCTCAAAATAAAGAAATGAAATTTTGTGAAAATATGAAGTTGACATGTTGAAAATTATCATAATTATCGTAGGCTACACTCTGAATAATTTCACTACTCATATCACAATAGTATTAGTAGATGGTGGAAAACTACATAATTTCAAATTTTTTAAAAGGAATTCATTTTTTGAAAAATAATGATTATTCATTTTGTCAATGTGGAAACTGACCCTAGGCCATGGTAGTAGGTGTGAGATTTGTTCTCTTTTTTGAAGTGTGATATTCAAAGCCAGAAATTTCTTGGAGTGCTTTAGAACAAAGGAACCAGCATGCCCACCCAATAGCCACCTAGATGGCAAAAATCAGGCTTCCTTTCTCTCTATCATCATCATTGATTCCTATGACTATGTATCCAGGGCTCGTATATAGTATATAACATTGGAAACCTAGCCACCAATTGTGTTCAATTGAGATTAATCAGCCCATTTTCCCCACTTTTTGGTCTCAACTCGTAGGGTCTTAGAGTAGGTTTAGGTTTTCCCTACTCTAAACCTACTCCTAAACCTACTCTAAGTGCATATGCCTTTGACGAATTTAATTTCATAGGTTTGGTTTTACAGCCTTTTATCCAATTGTTTTGCAATTAATTTCACAGTAAAATTATTGGTCACATATTTTGTGGATCTGGGTTTACAGTTCCAATGTATTAATTTTTATGTAGGCCAAGAACCTTTGACAATTGCTATCCAATTAGGAGCCCTACCCAAGAGAGCTACTTAAGAATTATCAAAATTTCCAGTTTTAGGCTTTGATACCTGCTACAACAAAAAAAACATCTTTTCTTGAAGAAGGTCCCCTTTCTTCCTCCTTTGCATTTTACTTACCCAAAATTCTTGATACTTTTGTAGAAAGAGGGTTAGATCAGCTACATGAAATCTCTGTATTCACATCTGCAACCTGGAATGCTTATCTAGTGGAATAGCAAACCTGTAAACTTCATCACAGTTTATATGAGCTCAAAAGTTAGCAGCCTCTCCAAATAGTGTTAAATTGTTAATGTTTTTTACTGTATTTAGGATACCAGCCAAAGAGTAAATCTTGATCAAAATCAAATACAATGTTGAATCCATTTATTCAAAAGCTTTGGGTTGTCCACCTCAATCAATAACTTGTTGGAATCAGATCAAGAAAAAACAATTGTGCTACTAGTTTGCACCCAAACCTCATAGATTTGCCTCTACTATCAAATGTAGATATGTCCTTATCTACATATCAAAATAGGTGTTTGTTTTGTTTCATTGCCAAGCCTGAATCCTCCCAAACCATGGGCCTCTTGTTGTACCTTTGGTAATTAATACAAGAAACCCCTTGACAAGCAATGTGCATGTTGGTCATTTCACAACTTTTGAACCATCAATAGAGAAAAACATATTGAATTTACAGGGATTTCATCATTGGAAATCAATGAAAATTTACCTTTAAATGGTGTTTTGTCACTAGAAATCAATTGTTTGCAACCACACCTTAATACTTGGGGTAATTTGACACTCAAGTTCATAACTGGGGGCAATAAAGGGTCACATTCACACTTGCTTCATACTTTGACCAATAACACTCAAGTCATTTCAACCAATCAATGTCTCGTCCTCATATTGGCCTTGATGTGTGGTCTTTCACATCACGTGGGGAACTTCATGAAGAATGTTTTTTTCCTTAAAAACCCACAAACCATGGGGCCCCCTCCCTGCAAGGTTTAATATACTTAGGCCAATGAGTACACATAAAAATACAAGGTTATATATGTATACATACATACATACATACATACATACATACCTTTTCTTCTTCACATATACCAGCTAGAGTGTACAGTAGGCATGCAACAAAATGCCCATAGAAAAATTAGTTGTTTAGGTGTAGAGATGCTCACTGAAGCAACCAGTGTAGAAGTATTGAAGAAGCTTCTTGTACATGAAAGGAACACCATTGCTCAATGTGTGTAACTTAACTACAATGACAAATCCTGAGGGTTAAAACTGCTGCACTTATTAGGTAGTCTGTGATGAAACATATTTGAATTACAAAGAACCAAAATTGGAATGCTCCAATCAAAGCAGATCAAATTAATTGCCCAAGTTATGCACATCCAGAAACCTGCTGAATGTCTGCAGGAATATGCTCAGATCTCATGATTGATAGAGGCTTATAGGGTGAGAGAGAGAGAGAGAGAGAGAGAGATCAGGTTCCTGGAGAATTTGGTTTAGATGAGAATTGGGTACACCAAATCTGACTCATGGTTCACAAACCAATAAATCAGTTGGAGGAAAATATAATTATTCATCCTGGAACAGTATTTTGTGCCAACAACTTCAGCCTCTAACTTGCTTTAAGTGAACAATTTGTAAGTAAGCACATATCTCAATGAACTGACAAAAACATTGTCAACTAACAACAGCAGGTCCAGGTACACTCCAGTCTCTACTGTTATACAAAACTCAAAGTCCAAAGTCCAAACCAATGTTGTGTATATATATTTTAGGACTTACACTCCATGTTAGTGTAAATGACATAATGGAATTTATTGGCCTTGCCTAGATATTGTGTTTCGATTCATTCTAGAGTATAGTAACTTAAGGGATTTTGGCCCCTAGGTAGTAGGTCTATTTTTATATGAGAATTTTTGAAAGATTATGTTTTGGCTCATGTTGAAACTTGAGAATTAGTTATAGAGTTATGATATCTTGAAGGATTTTGGTTTCTTTTAGAGGATTTTTTTGAAGATTATAATTTTGCATAACGAAATATTTGAATTTCCATACTTCTTCTTTTCCTTTAAGATACTTTCTAATGTAAATGGCAAGGCCACAATGTGACACACCCCTTGCTTACACTTTGGGCTCTGTGTATAAGTTCCACCTACATTTGTGCAAATGTATAAGACAAGATGTGTAAGTGTAAAAATGTGTAGATTTATATCATGCCATGTAAAATTACGTAAGTGTAAAACAAATATACTTAAATGTTTTACACTCCAATGCAAAAGCATACAACTTCTATTTGCGGGCCAAGAAGTTCAGGGTTGTGATGCCCAAGCTTTCAAGATTTGTTTTAGTGATGAACAAGGTTAGGAATGGAAATTTGACTCAAACACTAACGTGCGACAACATGTAGTTAAGAATGTGCACCCAAGATATTCTCAATAGCATCACAATTTGTCCCATATCCTTTGTCCAAAAATATGGCGTTTGTATAATATAAAGATGTGTTCAAGGAAAGCCCTTTTCACAATATTGTGTTGATAGTAAAAACTTCTAGTTGGGGAATATTAAAAATAATGTAATTTTTTGTGAAGGTTCAAACAAAATCACCCATTGCAAGAACAACATTGAGCTTTGAGATGCACCCATATCTAATTAATATGAATTGTATAGAGGTACATGATATATACATATTACTTATATGTTCCAAAACAATTACTCAGGGCTATCTATCTCTGAAGCAAGGTAGTTTGTTTTGTTTTGTCACACTAAGATTCCCAAACCATGGCGCTTCATGCCCCAATCTTGTTATCTTCCCAAAAGCACTTTTGATGAGTAGGGTTGCATCAACTTGGTTTGAGACTGTTTGGAGCTATTGATTATTGAACCGTTTACTCAACAAAAATTGAATAAAATTAAAACTGAAAACTGTGTTGCAATTCAGGGGCATGCTTGATGTTATTGGAAAGCCCTCAGTGAGTCAGATTTAATAGAGTTTATTTCACAATTTTCAGAGTTAAGGTGTGAAATATATTGATTATTTAATATATTTTGTTGCTGAAAATTCAAACAAATTGCAAAAATTGGGTTTGGAAGGAAAAAATCAGTTGAACCCTCAATGTGTTTACACTTGGGCAAATGACACAGGCATGAAAAGTAAATTTTGACTTTCATTTTATACATGGTCTTTCCTAGATCTTATTTTCCTTGGAATTCAACTTTTCCAAATCCCAGAAGAGTTTGACATAAAATTAAATATATTCAAAAAGTTTGAATAAAAAATTTCTTCTTGTGTACCTTGTGCTAATAGAGCACAAGGTAACCTAGGGCCCAGTTAACCTTGTTGAACTTATTTCATGTGTTTTTATTCCTTTTTGGCACAAATGAAAGAATTCATTGCGATGAGAGAAAACAAAAACAACCCACAAGAGGTGTGCAGACAACCCTGAACCGATCCAATCACCTACAAGGACTATCATAGCACCACCAAACAAATCTACCCACCCTGGAACAAATTACATGGTTTCTGCCCCCACACCTTATCAAAGGTCTCCAAATGACCTTGTTCCGCATAAGGGAACTTCTGACTCAAGCTAATACATCTCTCCCAAGCAGCCCTACTACATTCCCATAGACTACTCCAGATTAAACTATGAACCTTCTTCTGAATGTGCCACCAACCTCTCATTATTAGAGATGGCATCCTTCATTTCCACTTGATTACCCACAAGGCTATGCCCCTAAGCAACAACCACAATGCCACCACTTTGTGCAACCTTAGATTGGTTCCTTGGCAGCAAAAATGTCGTGCTTCCATTGCATTGAGACGACTTGTAGTTTTGGGTAGGACCCATAAAGCAGATAGTTGAAAATTTTGTTGGTGAACTTCCATGCTGTTTGAACATACCTACAATACCAGAATCTAAGCGGTTCGCATCTCTGCAGATCAAGCGCCCTTGGTTAATTGTGCTATCAGCCTTTGCCCTCCATGCTCTTTGAGCATACCTACAATCCCAGAATCTATGTGGTTTGCATCTCTGCACATGAAGCGCCCCTGGTTAATTGTGCTATCAGCCTTGGGCCTCGAAACATTTACCTCAATAGCTTTGTTCCAGACAACCCATTTCTTCTTCCCTATATACAGCTTAGCCTTGGCTTCTCTCAATAATTTCCTGGCCATAGTTGATGTGTAGGATAACAGGTCTTGGACCCTCATTTCGAAGCATATAGCCCTGGATCCACCTCCATGTTCCCTACCTGACCAACAGAACATAGCAAATTGGGTTTTCCTTGGCCCTTTCACAATATTTACAACTTTGACTTGGACCACCTTACTTGTGGGTGAATCCACTAATGAATGGCTCACTTGGATTTGTTTTATTTCATATGAAAACTATTTTATATTGTTACACAAGCAATGTCATCTCCTAGCATTGGTTAAGTGGGGATGATGTGATGGGTACTGAATCAATAAACCTCATATCAAGAAGAGCTCAAGTAGAGACCCCAATAATATGGAGTTGTGAAAAAAATAATTTGAAAATTGAGTAAAACAACTTACGAACTTATGAGAATATGACTCAATTTTGATCATTCAAAAGTCCCTAGTTAAAATTTGGCTACGAATTTTGAAGGAAGACTTTCACATAAACATACATTATTTCATGTCGCACCACATATTGAGTTAGTTTATAGAATTTGGAATGAAAATCAAAGTGAACTTTTCAATTTTTTACCATTCGAAACAATCAACTTAGCTGTATTTTTGGACCTTAAAAGTCCATTGCAAAAAGTGGGCATAATAATGTCAAAAAATAATTACACATGTTTTCATAATCAAGTTATTACTTTTTTTAAAAGTCCCAATTGGCAAATTTAAAAATATATGTTTTGTTAAAAGATGGGTATTGCAAAGACCAAAATGTGTCACTAAAATGAGCCTTTCAACTATGCATTCACTTTTACATAATTGAAACTAGTTCTTTGTAAGGTTCTTAAAGTTGAGATGCAAGCAAAAATTCTAACTAGCAATCCTATTCAAAACACCTCCACATCTTGTTGCATCTCAAACCGAAGGAAGGAGATGTTTGAAATACTATTGAAAGGAACAAGTTATTGATTCATAGATTCCCACTCATTCATTTACTAAGCAAACTTTGTCATAATATCGTAACATTTCCCCCCACCTCTCTTCTAATTTAATAGCAACCCTTGTGTATGCCACCTAGGTGAAAGCACACTATGGTGGCTAAAAAATGTTATTACAAATGTTATTTTTCAAAATTGTGCAATTTTCAACTTCCACTAGGTCAATATTAGAAGAGGTTTTGATAAATTATACTTTAAATAAGATAGTTCAATTGCTAAATAATATAATTGTAAAAGGAACCTACATTTTTTTATTAATATTAAGTGATTAAAATATATATTTGTCAAAAAATAGATGTAATTATCATAATATACTACAAAATGAAAATATAATTTATAAATGATTCAAATAATTACAAAACTTGATTAAGCATTTAGTTATATATTAAATATGAATTGATTATACCATTTCAATTACTATTGAAAATTTTGACTTGTATGATTTCACAAAAAACATCTAGTCAAATGTTTCATTCAAATGAACATAAATAAGTTTTTAAAAAACATTTTGCTGGAAATTATTTTCATTTGAAAGATAAAAAGAATTATGTTGGAGGCCTTTGCATCAAAATTCATTTTATATGTTTATCAAAATGCTAGATGAAGTCAAAGAAAACATGCCCCCAAAATAATACAAAATGTACCCAAAAAGGAGTACAATTTCTTGCTTAAAGTGGCCCCCCCATAATGTGTTTTCACCTACTTCTTTTTTAAGATAGCCCATTTGCTCCTCCTTCCATCCTTTGCGGCAAATCTTCGCTCCTTAATAACCCATGTATTTGCAATCATATCCCACCCATATGCAAAAAAAATTACAACTTTTATTTTGAAAATCTTTCCTTAAATGACTACCTTATATTTTTCCACTAAAAACTAGCTCCTAGTATTTATTTCTGAAACATCATTGGACTTTTCCCTTCCACCTCCTTTACCTATATGATGTTCTTCTAACTTAATTCCATATGGAGGACCTAGGTGCCCTTTTGTTTTCATGTCGTAAACACCATTTGAAATTAAACAACCATTTACCAACGTGGGCAAGTTGATATTTCCTAAGTTGGTACTTAAGGAAACCTTGCAAGTTTGATTTTCCAAGTTCTAATCATGAATAACCCATTTAGTGAAGAGAACTTCAATTGCCTAAATTGGTTCTATTAACCCTAAGCCTTTTGACATTAATTCCACACCATTCAACAATCTTAGTTGTGGGATGACCTAGCCCACAAATAATTTGTTGGCCATCATTTAATTTTGTTCATGTTTTTATAAATTTCCATTCATATATTGACAAAATACCACAATGTTGATAGCAAAATGTTATGCACCACGATTGCCATGTTGACAAATGATAGTTTGGTTAAAGACCAATATTTAAGCTTGTGTTGGATATTCTTCAACAAAAAAATATTAGCACAAACAAAGTCCATGGATAAAGTAAAAGGTGTTCCTAATATACTAAAAGAAATCCTTTTTTTCCAAATTATTTATTCAACACGAGCTCAACTATAATTATAGTTGAAAATGACCCTTCCAATTGCAAATTTGTTTTTGCAATTGTTTTCCAACTACTAACCAAAATAATAGAGAAGTACAAGTTGAAATTGACAATTGTAATTAAAAATGACAGCCATGTGTCACCACCACAACAATAGCCACTTTTGACCATTTTGTTGGAGATGACATCCACCATTACAGTCGAAGGTGTTCTCGACTATAACCTCCCATTGGATGAACTGCATCTATTAACAAATCATGACATCATCAAAAGTTGAGTTGAAATCTCAATTGTATTCCATCTAGGCCATTGAGTTCTAATTTCAACTATATTACAACTAGGCTAGGCAAAGATTCAAACCAATAATTTGTTGACACATGGCCCACATAAGGCTACATATCACTTAGGCTAGGTTTATACTTAGATTCAACCCAAACCTAACACTATGAAAAAACATGGCTTTTAAAGAGACCAACTTGACTAAAATGTCCACATTGACCAAAAGGTATGTATGTCCACTTTGATTAAAGGTTTGGGGCATGAAAAACACATGTTACATTTCACCAAAACATTTGACTAAAGTGACCTTTTTGACCAAGTGTCAAGCCAAAGATTTAGTCAAAATGGACAAATGTCCATCAACATGGCCATGGTTTAGTCGAATTGGCCATATTGAATGGATAGGGTTTAGTCAAATTAACCATCCTAATTTTACCCTTACTCAAATTGACCATTATGATATGACATTTAATCAAATGAACCATACTCATTTGATGATCTAGCCTAGTTGTTAAACCTAGACTACCTACCTAACCTAACATAATAGTAGGTTAGGCTAGGCCTAGACTACCTATCTAACCTAGCATAACTAATAGGCTAGTAGGTTATTTGTTAAATAATAAACTAATTAATAGTTTAGCTAGGTAGCTTAACCTAAACCTATCTACTAGATTACCTAGGACGCAACCTAAGATTATTAAGTAGCCTATAACTAAGTAGTGTAAGCCTTTTTAGTAGGTATCCTAGGTGACCTAGGTTTATTAGTTAAACCTATTAACATGTATGTAGCCTACTAGCCTAAGCCTATTATAGGTATGTAACTTAGGCCTACTAGGTAAATAACATAGGCCACCTAGGCCTAATAGGTAAGTAACCTATCCTACTAGCTAGGTAAATAGCTTAGGCCACCTAGGCCTATTAAGTATAAAGTAATTTAACCTAGGCTATTGAAATCTACTTGGTAACTACATACATAGTGTAGGCCACTTAAGCTTACAAGGTAAGTAGCTTAACATGATTTAAATCTCCTTTTGGGGTGGTGGTGCAATGGTTAAGGACTTGACTCTTCAATGTGGAGGTGAGGAGTTCAAGTCTCCACACTTGCAACCTAGGCTACCTTGACTACTTAGGTGACCTAATTACATAACCTAGGTTACAAAGCCTACTAGACCACCTAGCCTAAACTACTTGGCTTAGTGTAAGGGGCTTGGAATAGGCTAAGTGGTTGGTCTAACTTAGGTGGCTAAACTAGGTGCCCTCGCCTAGGCTTAGGACATAAGGTTTGTAGGTACATAAATAAATTATTTTTTGCATTAATTATTAGGTTTATTAATTAAGTAAGTAGGTAGGTTAGGGTAAAGTAGGGTAGGTAGGATAATTAATTAACTAATTAATATTTTCAGATTAATTTTAAATAAAATAATTTACATAATATATATATTTCTAGTTGCTACCTAAATTACATTATTGTCACAGTGGTTCAGTAAAAAAAACCTAGTCAAAAAGACTAACCAAAAAGACCTAGTCAAAATGGCCAGGTCCAAATTGACTTGTCCAAAATGGCACTTTGGTCAAGTTGGACATGGGGGCAAAAAAACCATATGGGGGGCTTTTTGACCAAAATTCATGGTTAAAAAAATCAGGATATCTTGTAGTGTAGGTTGGCTTGAAACTAAGCTAGGCTTAAATTTAGGCCACCTAGGCTAAGCCTAGGCCAAGTGTCACCTAATTAATTAATAAAATCTTATTTCATTTTAGGTTTAACCTTTAAGGTCAAATTTTTGTGATTAGTTCATCCCAAATGGTTGTTCCAATTTAAAGTTTTTTGTGTTTTTTCAACATTTTCAATGCATCTTTTTATATAGTTTAAAAACTTGTCATGGAAAATAAACAATATGGGATAAACATTTTAATTACAACCTAGTTGCACTTTAAGTTAACCTAATTACAACTTAACTAGTTGTAACCTGGTTATGACCTACTTGCAGTTTAGTCACAACTATTTACTAACAACTACCTAATTACTTATTTACATAATTAATTCCTAACTACCTACATAACCTAACCTACTACCAATTGATTCTTATTATTTAATTAAATTAACCTACTAACTAATGTAGCATATGTGGCACCTAGGTTGGGCTAAAGCTAAACAAGGTGGCACCTAGGTTGGGCTAAAGCTAAACAAGGTGGCACCTAGGTTTAAACTACCTAATACTTATCTAATACATAAAATATGTAACCTAGAAATTTAATAATTAGTAGTAGTTAAAAAATACTTCTTAAATATTAAGTAGGACATATCTATTAGGTAATAGCTAGTAGGTGCCTAGAAATAGGTATTAAGGTGAAACCACACTATGGTGACCCCCTTTGGAGCACTTTTGGGTTTAATATTATAGTACATACAATATAATTGTTCCAAAAGTATGGTACATTTAATTTTGGGTATCAATTTTAATTTTTGGGCCTTACAATTATTATTCTTACAAAAGTAATGTTATTTAATATGATTTTTTAAATGATAATAACTCCCATTATTTACATTGAAGGATCCATGAGTATATTTATAATATACAATTGGTATAATAGGGCCATTATCTCGTTTTGACTCCATTAACTTTAAAGCTTCATTAATCATTAAAATAATCAATTTTAATGGAATTAAAAATATGGCCCAGATATGATTGTCATTTTCAATGTGAATGTGATTACTTGTCAAAATTTCAATTTACTACACATTTATTACATCCTTGCAAAAAAAATTCATTTTTTTAGATGAAAATTTTCAAATTACTCACATGGTATTTAAACATCGTTTAAACTATGTGAAATCACATAGTTCAATATACCTTCAACTTTCATAAAGATTAAAAATCATTTAAATTTTTTCACGATTATATTTGTTTTATTTAATACAAATGTACATTACATTTGTTTCCAATATACTCCAATCTCCCATTTTATAAAATGAAATGAAATAGTTTTTTTCATAATATATTGTCTAGGTTATATTCTAACATACTATGCAAAAATATTGTGAAAATCTTTCAAAAATTTGAAGTGGGATACATTCAAACATGCACATCCTTGGTTCAAGTAATACAATGTGACACCCCAAAGGGGGTCACCATAATGTGCTTTCACCCACTAGCTACCTAGCTAAATACTTTTATATTAGTTAATAATTAGTAGGTAAGTACTTAGTAGCTAATTAAATGTTAACCCTAATGGTTACCTATCTAATTAATAACTACCTATTAACTACATACAAAGGACCAAACTCCCTAGTGGGTGAAAACACATGAAGGTGTAAAAATTTTAAGCACATATGGAAGTCCATAATAACCTAAATTAAAACCATGGAGGTAGTGTGAAAAAGGATACATTGAATCACACAAATCATTGTGCAAGTTATGATTAGAATTTCACTACTAAAATCATTTCAACTTAATTTACCTTATGGAGAACTTAAAATTGAAATATGAGCTTTTAAATTATTACTTTCACTAAAGAAAGGACTTAATGGGAAAAAAACCATAATTCAAAGTACATAAAAAAATTTGCCCACCAAAATCATGTCAAACATTTTCTTTAGTATCAATGTTACCTGACCAGATTATCATGGAATCCTTTACTCAATAAAAACATGAAATTCATGTTCATTGATTATGGATTATTCCAAGTTTTTGGGTACTTTTTGAAAAGTTCATTATGTTATGACAATTCAAAAACTATTCCAAAAATTCATAAAATATTATTATTATTATATATATATATATGTTAAGTATTTTATTAGCTTAATCATTTTTATTTAATCACATGGCCAATTAGAAATTTTAGATTCTTACAAAAACTACCTTGTGAAAACATTTTATGGATTATGTAATGTACTTTCAGCCCAATACTTTATATACGCACTAACTAAATACCTAACTATTAATTAAATAAATAGCTAGGTAGGTATTAAAGTGAAAGTATCCTTGGGTGGTACCATTACGAGCCACCTAATCAAGGAATGGTTAAAGAACCAAAAACAACCAAATCATTTTTTTGGGCCATTTATTTTAATTTTTTTCAAAACTATAAATTTTTTTTTTTTCATGTTTTACAATTGCATGCACTAATATATGGCTTCAAGTTTATTTTGGAATAAAAAAAGTTGGAAATTGTTTAAAATTTGTATTCCTAATTAAAAGTGCCCTTTTAGAAATTGATAGCCTTAAATTTGGAAATTCATAACTAAATTATAAGTAATCAATTAATTTCCTAATAAAAATTTTAAAAATAGAATGACTTCCAAATTACCTTAGGAAAAACAAATCCCAATAAAAGTTTCAAATCATGTTTCGGATTTATGTTTCCTAACCAAAAAATTTAAGGAAAGGAACCAACATGACATTTTTAATTTTTTTTTTAAATGCAATGATTAGGAACATCAAAATACACAATTTTTTTATATTATTGAAATTTCAAAATCTACAGAACCTAATAAATGTATTCATTAAAGAAATTTTATGAAAATATTAATTTAAATGTTTCCTATGATGTTTGAAAATTCAATGGGTCTAGGAAAATCAAGGTGTGACGTTCTTAGTGGTACCACCCAAGGATATTTTCACCCACTAAGTATTTAATAAGTACCTAATATGGTACTTATAAATATCTAGTAAGTAGGTATATAATTATTAGTATTTAATGGGTACTTAATATAGGTATGACCTACTACTACAAATAGACCCTAAGATAAACAATGGTAATTATGTGACTATTATTTGTTGAATGTGAAAGGTTTATATGAATGAACCAATCCTCCATAAAGATGAAAGCATGAAAAAATGAGCTAGTCACACCAAGGTTAAAGTCCTTTCCAAACACTACATTTTCCAAATGACAATTTTCTATTGGATTATAATGCATTTTTCACATATTTTTCAAACTTTATATCAAACTTGAGGCTAAATATGACATATAACATGATAAAAATTCAAATTGTTTTGCATGAAACCTTACATTATAATCAAAGCTAAAACTTTATTTTGAACCATGATTACAAATTCAAAAATATAATAATGCTTAAAGATGTTCAAGTACCAAAATCTAAAAGCATATATGTAGTTTTTTTTTTGAATGTTTTGAACACATGGATCCCTTTTTGTAGAGTATATTAAAGTTCATAAAAAAATTGAAACGATTTGGTGAACATTTGATAAGAAAAAAAGACTTTTGAAACCAAAAAAATCGCTTATCCACAGTATTTTTTATTGTTTTAAACATATAAAAAGACTCTTCAAACATGGTGAATTTTCATAAAATATTTGCTGTTGCAACTTTGAAATTATAAAATCTTATTTCAAAAATTAAATATTTTTTTTGATATATAATGTTCCTATATGGTGATTTTTGAAAATTTTAGAAAATAATTTTTAAAGATTGTCCACACACTTTGTGGCTTTTTTTTTCATGCTTTCACCCCATAAGGGTGTAAGGTTGAAATGAATTACCTTTTCAATCTACTTGCCCACTTAGAGAACATTTTCACATTTGAGTTTGACCATGAGTATCCTTGGATTATGTAAGTAAGTTATGATTAAATAACCATCACAACATGGAACTAATAATTTTGCACTTGTAGTTCAATTGATCCTCATGGGATTTAGATTGATCACAACTTTATTTGTAGTCCCCACAAATAAACACTTGAAACATAAATGTACTTTACATTTCATCCATCCATCATTCTAATATGTCATCTAGCTATAAACAATGTTCAATTGAGATAGTCACATGTTCAATTTATGGAGTTGTGACATTTCCCAACTAAAAATATGACACTTAATGATGTTGCATTTAAGTCAACCTTTCGATTAAGAATCAACTTGGGAAGTACAATGTTACCCTAATTGGGGGAAGTGGTCCCTTAGTTGAAAACCATTTCCAACTTCTAACCATCTCAATTGGTGGCTCAATTTAATTAACAACTCCTATTTCTAATAAAATAAAATAAAAAATTTGTAGTTGGAATCCATTTGGAAACAACACATAGTTGAAAGTTACTTGGTTAAAAAAGGGGTTTTCCTTTTAATGATAATCTAAAACCATCTCCATTGACACTTATGTCCAACCAAAACCATGGGTCGAACTTGGTATTGCTTACGGCCTACCTCCTATCCAAAATGCCACAAATTTGGTATTATTCAATTACATCCCAGATATTTGGTAAAGCAAGTCTAACACCTAAGCTAGTTTTTAAATGACTTCTAAAAAATCTTTTATTGTGAAACTAATGTCCTCTTCATATTATGCTATTAATTGTTTGGACCTTGGCAATTTTATGCCTTAAAGCCTACCTTGATGTTGATCTTTTTAACCATCACATTAAAAACTTCTCCTACAATCAAAAATAAATAAGGTGCTAATGGGCAACTCTATTGCACCCAACCCTTCTCTCAATGTCAAATTCCTACAAGAGTTTTCCAATGACATTGAGCCTACCCTTTGCCTCATTGAACAATTTTTTGGTCCCGGTTAAAAATTCTCTCAAGATACATAGTGCATCCATGCACTCAAACAAAAACTCCCATTCAACTTTATTATAGGCTTTAAAGAAATCCAACTTGAGAAATATCATCAATTACTTTGACTTCTTGGCCCATTGGATTGTTTCAAGGGTGAAAAGGATATTATTTAAGAAAAATCACATTAGTAGGAAGGTGAATTGGTTTTAGAAGATTACCTCCATTGAAACTATCTAAAAGGGTGAAAGCATGGTAAAGTATGCCAAAAAAGTAGTCACACATGTAGTCATAGTCACATTTACAACATAAACATGAAAAAACCTATTCAAAATTTCTTTAATTTTCATTATGAAACAATGGTGCACTCCATTGAGTTTATGGTAAGCTACATATAAAACGTGAAGAATTTTCATAAAAGAAAACTGGATGAAAAGTATATTCTAAACTAGTTGGGTTTTCAAATTTTCCAACATACTTTTATATGAGAACTTTGATAAATTATGATTATGATATGAAATTTTTAATAACACATTCATAAATACATATTAATCCTCTATCCATTTGAAAGTACAAAAAATCCAATTACAATCGTACTTTCATCATACTTTCATATACTTGAAATAGGAGTGTGACACTTATTTTCTTGTATTTGTATTTCTAAAATGTATTTAAATGCATATTAAAACATGTAATTATTCAATATTATGCAATGAAGTCAAGATCTTCCTTTTATTGATTATTAAAGTAAAAATATTCATGAATTCAATGTATTAAGTCTTAGTTTATGGATACTTTCCACCCAAAAAAAAGTATCCCTCATCAACATATTTTACCATGCTTTCACCCAAAGCTTAATTTGCACAATTTTCATAAAGATCTTGTATGCAACATTCAACAATGTAATTTAAATTGTTAATTCAACAAGAACTTCGTTTTGCCCTCATTATGGAAGAATGTTATTAGCCCCTTCATGACCCTAGGGGAAGAACCCTCTTTAAATCAACAATTGCACCGTCTTCACATTTTCCTTACTAATCACACCTACATATTTGCAAAGAATTCCATGACCATTCTATGGTAAGGCTAATTTGTTTTTCATCATACATGGAATTTTGTCTTCCATCTTCACAAAAAACGTTATCTTGGCCTAGGTTGATAAGGTTTGTCACTCCTCTTTATATAATTTTGAATAAATTTTTTTGGAACATTCCCCCAATTCAATATGTGACAAAGTTATTATATCCCACTTTCAATTCTAGGGTGAAAGCACACTATGGGTGAGTCAATTTTCACCAAAAAAGGTGATGTAAAATTAGTATCATAATATGAAGTAAGTTTAAATTTTTATGGCATCATTTGACAATCCTATACATAAGCAAAAAACCCTAGAATGTGCACAACATTTTGAACTCAAATTTCATTTTAAATCAAGATTAATTTTGATCCAACAGTTAGATGAAGAGGATTTAAAATCAATGTACACAACATATATAATGTGTAGTTTTTTGTCGACCATAAGGTTTCATGTTTGTGATTCATAAGACATTATTAAACAAAAGAAATTTGAAAAAAGAATTCAATTCCCTACTATAAAATCTTTTTCTCTTTCACTTGGTATTGGTTTTTTCTTCAAATACATAAAATATTTTGCCTTTATTGCTAGAAAAAATGAAAAAAATACATTTTTTAATGAATTTTCAACCAAGACTTCTAAACTTCCAAATGGCCCTAGATTCAACTGATGCATATCAATAATAATGACCACAAAAAATTTCACCAAAAAATTCCACCCACAACCCTAGTTTTGAAGTATGTTTGCAATTTTTCATATTCTACAATGAATATTATTTCATCACAAATATACTTCACATGTTGAAATTCACCAATTTTTGTTGTAATTTTCTTTTTGAATGATTTTCTTAAGTCTAAATCTAATATAATATACTTCAAAGAAATAAAAATAATCCAAAATGTGATGTCTATACTTACATAAAAAAATCAAATGCAGAAATGTAATATTTGTGACTATGATTTTTGGGGGGCGTAGTGTGTTTTTACCCTCTCATTACATAATAGGTGATCTAAGTGGCCATTCCCTTATGGAAAAAAAAATTCCTTTGTGGTTGCATTGCCTTTGCAAATCCACTTTACCTTGATTCTCATTTTTGTTTCATTTAACTTCTTCTCCTCCAATAGTCTCACCCCTTCCAATGCTTCTTTCAAAGGTTCTATAGTTTTACTTTGGGAATCCTATTATGTAAGTTTTCCTACACAACTTCCAACCACCCCTTCAATTCCTTTTCTTTGTACTTGCATTATTGTACCTTCCAAATGCAATATGACCTATAGAACTTGACAACCTTCTTAAACTTGGAAAAAAAAGAAGTAAAAATTTTCATAACTCCATGACACCAACAATGACCTTTAGATCATTATTGTGCCTCAATCTCATTTAGAATATCCTACCAATTTTTTTCATACCATCAATGAGATTAACTACAAGTCATAGTTGATGTAATTTCCTCTAATCCAACACCTTTCAATGGAACCACCAAAATGGTTCCCTCCCCTTCCAGGGGCAAAAAATCCATCTAGTCTTGAACTAATATTCTATTCATATCCTTCCTTTTATTATCCAATGAGTATGCAATCTCCCTTTAGAATCAAAGCCATCTTCAATATTGAAATGGGATTTCATTTGTTCCCATGGATCCCAATTTGACTATGTAATCAACATTTGACATTCGCTTTACTTCTCTTTTCTTGTTTCCACCATATTACAATCCCTTGTAAGGATCCACTCGCAAGCCTTAGGAAGCCCACACACCAATTCTACCCACCAAAAATTGTGTTTCTTAAGGTTTTTAAGCATACATACATTAACAATGTTTGTATCCCCTTCCAATAACCCTTGTAACTTGATCCATTGAACTCAATTACCCATGAGCTTTCTAAACCCCTATTAGTGTTCCAAAAGCCAAAGTGTACACCCTACCTTTGACAACTTTATCATCTTAATTGGTGTATTTTAAAGTTGCTCCCATATACGTATATGGGAGCAACTTTAAGATACACCAATTAAGATGATAAAGTTGGGTATACCAACCCATGGCATTGTTACAAAATTACTTGCCCAAGTTTTTTGCCTTTTCCTCTCAAAGTTTATATGCTTATAGCAATAGGACACCTAACATAAAATGGTTGTGTCATGTCAGTTTTGACAACCCTATTTTTATCTTTAATTTTTTGATATGTTTTTCTTTTTTTATATAATATTTAAGCTAGGCACCTATCTTTGCAATAAAACCAAAGTTTTTATATAGTTGAAAGGTTGTTCAACCCTTGCAAATTATGTGAGATAATTTGTAGCTACATGATTAATGGGTGAGATGCTGGTCATGTTCATTACCTTTATTCTTATCATTTCTAGTCAATGCATCTCCCCACCCCCACCTAGTAAGGAGTGGCTCTTTTTGAAAAGCTTATCGAACTTTACATATATTCTAAATGTTTCTCAAAGGTGGTCTTTAATTAACTAATTGAGAAGAAATATTTTGCTAACTATGTGCCATTGTTAAGGTTATCATAACATCCAAGCATCCATCATCGTGCAACATGTCCATTTGGATGTTGACGTTATTTAACATCACCTAAAAATAGGGTAAACCTAGGTCAAAGTGAACTTGGGCTACCTAGGGGAAAGTTTATTGGCCATTTAAAATCGCACCATTTGGTCACCTTGAACCCTATGGTGATTGAAACAATTTTTGATTGCCACAATCCTATAATGATCGAAAGTTTTCAAAGGGTCATCAAAAAAATTTCGAATAGCAATTACAAATTTTCAATCAATAGATCAATGGTGGACATTGACCCACTATAGATTAGATGACTAAAAATTTTCAAGCAATGCCCAAAAACTTTCCATGCAATGATCAAAAATAATTTTCAAGTGGTGACTAAAAAAAATTTGCCTCTTAATTTGGCAATTGAGATTTTTTGATTGCCCATTATGCTAGGGTTGTCAAAACCAACATGACATTCCATTTTTGTGTCAATCATCACATCAACGTTAGTTTTGACACGTTGATTTTTGTGTTAGTCTTGACACAAAGGTCAACATTGATGTAGTAAAAACATTTGCACCCATTTTTACTGTTATTGTTTAACCTATGATTAATGACCACATATTTAATAACATCATAATTGACACACCTTAAGATCACTTGCCATGTGGCAAATATTGATGGACTATATTTGTTTGGATAGGTCACCTCCTATCCAAATTGTAACCAAAATTGGAGAACTTTGGTCACAATCTAAAGAGGTCACCCCTTGTCCAGCTAATGATTGAAAATGGAAAACTTTAATCACAAGTTGCATAGGTCATTTGGCTTATCCAACTTGCGATTGAAAGTGGAGACCTTCCCTTGCAATTCAAACAGGTACCCCCCTGTCTAGTTTACGACCAAAAATGAAAAAAATTGATTGTATGCTGGATAAGGGACTAGTCCACCAAGTGACCGGAACTAGAGAAGTTTAATTACAGGGACTTGTTTAGCCTGCAACTGAAAATGAAAAAATTCAATCTCAAGTTGGATAGGGGATTAATTTAACAAACGACCAAAACTAGAAAAGTTTGGTCATAGGCTAGATAGGGGAAAGGTCTAGTGAGCAATTAAAACCAGAAAAGTTCAATTGCAAGCTGGATAGGTTCCTTGTCCAAGTTATGACTGAAATTATCTAGTTTCCTTATCTACCTTATGACCAAAAATAAAAAAGTTCAATCACAACCTGAATAAGTCGCCCCCTTGTCCAATGGTGATCGAATATGAAAAAGTTCAGTCGCAAGTTGGACAAGTCACCCATTTGTTTAATTTATGACCGAATATAAAAAACTTCAGTCCGATTGTCAACAAGGTAAAGTAAACAAAAAAAGAAGTCCACCCAAAATCCAATTTAAAAAAGAAATAATTTTTGATATGGACACAAAAAAGTAGATTGAAAATATCTTGAAGTAGAAATATGAAACTATAGGTAATTGTATTTAGTTTTTGGGAAGTTGGATACAAAGTTTGAACAACTTTGGTATCATAAAAGTAGGTTGAAAGTACATTTGAAACTAATTACGTCAAAATGGTGTTCAAGTTTACTTCATATTACAATTTTGATATATTATAATTGTAACATGCATAATTTGACAATTCATAAATACCTTTTAATGTCTCATTAACTTGAAATTTTTGAAAAATCAATATTTCATCTACATGTAGCCCATTTTGTAAGATCAGACATCTTGTGCAAGTAGAAGCATTTAAAAACATTCTACTTAATTTTACTTTCAAGATGGGTTTTTTCAACATTTTAAATATAGAATGAAAGATTATCATCATGTTAATTATTGTACAAAATGAAATTTCTACTTTCAACACATTAAAAAAATTCATGGCTACTTGTAATTTTTTTTGACATAGAGCAAGGAGTTGTTTACTTTACCTTGCTTGAAGTCATCCTAAGCTAGACAAGTCCATTGTCTAGGTTACGACTGAAAATCTGGAGATATTGACACAATTTTTGACATTTTCAATGGCTTACATTAATCATTTTAATTCCCACAACATGTTGGTGATCATGCTTGACCTTCATTATAAAAACCTAAACTACATTTGAAATTTCATAGACAATTCAATTACCATTGGAAACTATAATTGTTGCAAAATACAATATTAAAATTATGTGTCTTTTTTTATTGCAAGTGTACAATTACTTAAACCTTGTTAAGGAACTAGCATAGTTAGTGACAATTGAAAAGGATGATGAATTTTGAATCTATGTTTTGGGTCTTTATTGTTTTTATGAATCTTGAATCTTAAAATTCAACAAAGCTTTAATATCATCTTTTTGGTTATAAACATATAATGCATATATGTACTTTAATTTGGTGTTGTTTAGTTTTTGGAAGTTTTGAGGTCTTGTGTGTGTGATGCATAAAAAAACTACATGAAAGAATCCATGTCAATTTGAATCAAATGAACACTTTTGAAATCATAATTCAAACCACACCCAAAATCACATTTGCTTCAAAAACCCTTAACCTTTTGGGTGAAAATTCACACAAGATCAACAACAAATGACACCAATTTATTTTTTGTGTAGAATTCAATTTTGGTCAATTATCAAGTTTTTTCAATACTTATAGTGTCCTTTTGATATCCACAATTTGAAATATTGGCAAGTATTTATAGCTTTTATATACTATCAAATATTGTTAGTTTTGTTTTATGTTGATTATTGTTAAAAAAAACACCCATGATTGAATGTTCAGCCTTGAATCTTATGTGTTAAAATTTTAAAGATGTAAACACCTTTGGGAAATTAGGTGTTCATGAATAAGGGAGGAAAAAACCAAATTTTGCAAGGTGACATTTCGGAGTGCACACACATTTAGGATTTCTTATATGCAATTTTTTGTTTTATAATAGGGGTTCAAGGCAACATTTAATAGTAGTGATGTGATTGTGAATTTGAAGCATCATGCACACAAAAAATTATAGACAAGCGCTTGGAAATTAACACACAAAAAAACATACAAAAACCTGAAATTTAATTGCTTGTGCACATAAAAAACACACTACCTTATTTTACATTAAACACCAAAACAAGATATAACTCAGATATTAAAAAAAACATCTATGGATACCATTGGAACAATAACCAAGTAAATCCATTAAGGACTTTCCCACAACAAATCATATAATGCATTTTTCCACCAAAATTCATAAAGGAACAAGGTAAGGGCAAACCTTACATAGCTTTGCAATCCTAGAATAAAAGCTTATAATTTTGAATTAAATATGTCACATCAAGTAAAAATTTTGTTGCAAGAGTTTCAATTTTTCTTAGAGAGATTACAATATGGGATTGATATGGGATTAGAAATAAATTTGGTTACAATTGATATCAAGAAGGAAATAGAAATAGACTTTAATGCAAGGGAGGTCAAGATAGAAATCCCTATTACATTTGATATTAAAGAGGAGGTAGAAGTAGTTCCTATCACATTTGTAATAAAAAATAAAGTAGAAAAGCTTGAAAAAATGAAAGTAATGCAAGAAAAACCAAATCTAACTAACATACCAAAACTAATTTAAGAATACATAATCAAGTATTCAAACTACCTTTATTATCGTTAGGTTCAACAATCATCATTCCTACAAGTGCCATCACATTTTAGTAGTAGCTTGGGTCATAGATTTCCTTTTCTTCCATCACAATGCACCTTGAGATACATTCCCACTATTTGCACATCCACAATTGATGTCACATTAAATTGGAAAAACTTTGTTAACTTCTATGACTTACTTGTCTCTTGCAAATAGATTTGGAAACTTATGCACTTCAACACTATTCAAATTATTTAACATATTTTTTGATATCTTGGTTTTCATATAGGAAACACCAACTTGTACCTCTTGTAGGACTTGAATGGACATCCTTGAGTGCTTGGAGATTGGGCCCATGATGACTAGGGCTAAAATGAATCTGCCTATGTGAAAAAAGGCCCTACACCCACATATCAAGGGTGCACTATTGGTAGATTGCCCTCCAACACATCTCAATGTGCCAAGAAAGCAATGAAGTGGGTTTTCAAGTACCAATTATGAAAATGAAAATAATCAACATCCCCAACCTACCACCCTAACAACATAGGTGAATCAACATTTGTAATGAACCACAACAACAACATAATAGCAATGTCATCTTGTCACAACAATAATACAAAGTTCAACCATAACTAATAAACAACCTAATGCATCTAAATGGGACAAGTGGACAAATTAACAACTAGAATATGCCATGGATGCATCATGCAATGGAAAGGGGACACACATCTTTAAGGAAGGTTTGCAAATATTGAAACATCTCACTAACCTCATTCTCGAATCACCTCAATGGTAGAACCAAAAGCAAGAAAGTGGGCCCCCAAGTGTGTTAATTGAATAAGAAGATGAAGCAATAGCCACTTGGGTTCAAAACATGCAAAAGGTTGGTTTATTTGTCACCCTTCAACAATTGAAATTGAAGGTTGCCAAATGTTGAAGTCACACATACTAGACCTACCCCATTTCAAAATAGTGTTTTAGGAATTAATTGGTGGTTCTAGTTCAAAAAATGTTATCTAGAAATTAGCATATGCCTTATAGAAGGATTAGAAGTAATTTCTAGGGCAAACATGCCCTAACTATGAAAGCATGCCATACCTTTTATCACAACTTGGAAAAGGGTGAAAACATGGTACTTTATGCCAAAAAAACTAGTATTGACCATGTAGTCATTGACACATTTAAGGCATAAACATGAAAAATCCTATTCAAAACTTTAAAAACTTTCATTATGAAGCAATGGTGCACTCCATTGAGTGTATGGTTAGCTACACATAAAGTATGAGGAATTTTAGTGGAAGAAAAATGGATGAAAAATATGTTTTAAATTGGCCAAGTTTTTTAATCTCAAACATACTTTTATATGAAACCTTTAGTATATTATGACTATAATATAAATTAAACACATTGATACATATTAGTGCTTCATCCATTTGAAAATATAAAAAATCCAATTACAATTTTACTTTTATCGTATTTTCATATACTTGTTCAAAAGTATAACACATACTTTCCTATACTTGTATTTCTAAAAATGTATTTTAATGCATATTATAACATGTAATCATTTAATATTATTCAATGAAGTCAAAAAAATTTCTCTTATTGATCATGTTAAATAAAAAAAGATTCATGTGTTCAATGTATTAAGGTTTAATTTATGGATATTTTCCACACAAAAATCAAATACTCATGGTATACTTTACCACATTTCACCCAAACTTGTACACAACACAATCTATATCCATTAGATCACATTTCAAATTCAAATGAAACATGAATTTAAGAAAGGTGATAATGTAATGTTAAGGTTTTGGTTAAGCAAGGTTCATGTGATGTTTACATCACCATTCCCAAGGCTTGGGAGTGGTTGCCTATGAATTGTACTATAAATGTAAGAAGTTTTGCCTTACATGTTGTTTACATTTTCAAAGGTTCAAGGATACAAGAATACATAAAATTAAGTAGATTACTAGGACATGCATGGAAATGTAAAAAAAAACTTGGATAATAGCTTACCTTTTCAACTAATTGTTGATTTTGTAGATTTGTTCCAATAAGGGTTTTTGAAAATAATTGACATCTTCTAATTCTAGATGGGCATGGGTCACACCTCACAATAGAGGCTAACAAGCAACAAAACTAAGGTTGGACATGATCACCTTACTTGCCCATGCTTTGCATGCAACCACTAGATGTCACCTATTTCAAACCATTCAAGAATGCATTTAGAAAGGTGAGAGATTCTACTATGGCAAAAAACAAGTATCTTGAACCAAAAAAAATCACAATAATGAATATAAGCATGGTAAATTATACATAATTTTTACTTTGTCAAGGTTGGATGAAAGTAAACATAAAATAAGAATCAAACCCATGAAAATTTTGGTTTACATTGAATTTTATTATATATATATATATAAACATAGTTATTCATTGTTGTGCATTCATTTTCGACTTTCAAATTGTTTCAATAAGTTTTTTGTCTAGTTGTTTGAAATGTAAGTAAGTTCAAATTCTATTTTATGTAGTGAAGGATTATTGTAAAGTATGTGGTAAGTAGGTTTTAATAGATAGATTTTCTACTTTCTATTATGGTCACACCTCAAAAATATAATGATGTCTATATCCCCAAAAGTAATAGAACAACTAAGTTTTAAAAGTAGATTAAATAATATCCCCATTTACAAATTTACCACCTAGCAAATGGGGATACTTTTGGTCTACTTTTAAAATGTTTGTGGTCTTAATGTTTTTAGAAGTGAATACTTCTAATAATAAGAGAGGTGTGGGATGGTTTACAATTATATTTCCACCTATTTTTATGTTATTTCTTTGGTTTTATATGCATGATACAAGGTAAATCTAAAGACACTCACTTTTTTGTCTACTTTACCATGCTTTTAGCCTAGTAGAATGGGTGGACAAGGCCTTGCAAGAATCCTTGAAAAAGGAGAACACAAGGTTCATGGTTTTGTGGAATTTAACCATTGAATCTTGCAACCATGGTTGAAAAGTTTGGTCCAAATGACTTGTGTTCATTGCAATAGAAGAAGAACATCATGAAAATTCATACTAGATAGATGCAACAAATAAATTTAGCAAAAATGAGGGTGAAGTTGAAGCTACCACAAAGTTTTTGAAAATTGTTAAGACTTTCCAACAAATGCCTACCACTACTACTACCACATCTAAATGCCCCTTTTCACCCACAACTTGTTATTATGTAAAAATGTCATGCAATCCAAACAAACTAACAAACAACCATGAAGAAGATGTGTTGCTGGTGAACTTGGAAGATCCTATTCTTGAATTGGATGACCTAATTGGTCGAAGTTAAACTCAAGAAGTTGTAGGATTGGCTAACCTATTATCTTTACCACAATTACCAACAAGGAAAAGACAAGGCAAGGAGCCATTAGTGGATTACTCTAGTTCATATGTGGTCACATTAGACCAATACCAAGTAGTATTGAAACAAAAAGTAGTGGACAAAGAAGTTGTTGATGTTGAAAACAAAAGAAAATGAAGAAAGAAGATGAAAAAGGGGTAAGGGTACACTTGCATAAGTTGAACAAATAACTCAAAGGAGAATGAAGAATGAGAATATAATGAAATTTCACGACACATGGTATGCTACTACTGTTAGGGCTATTTGTGAAAGATTCCACAACTTCTACAAAGTAGGATTTTGAACCCATCTTAGGGTACATAGTGTTAGGCTAGGAATCATGTCTATGCAACAAAGAAACAATAAAGAAGGGCAAAAATGCAACTTGTTTAAGGCATCTCCCAACCAAGTTGCAACCTTCCATTCAATAATAGTAAATGAAAAAGGCAAGGGTTTGCAATGGGTTTTGATGGCATTGGTGATGGCTAGTTAAAGAAGATGGAAAGGGATAAAAAAAAATGCAAAAGTATGGGGTGTTTGTGATGGATTCTATTGGTTTTGGTGACCCAAAAGGAGTGAAAATTTTGATAAAATTTAAAAAAGAAAAAAAAAAAGGGACAGTGGGTAAAAAAAGGGACAATGGGTGAAAAAGAGAGAGGGATTTTTAAAATGAAGGAAAAGAAAAAATGGATTGAAAGAAAAGAAAAATGGACAGAAAAAAAGGTCAATACATAAATCTTCTGCATTAAAAATTTTGGATACAATTCTTGTGAATTTGAAATGCACAGATTTATAATCTATCATTATGTACACTACACTAATTTTGGGCACTAAATTTTTTTTTGAAGTGCATGTATGTGAAGTCGAACAGGGTTTCAAAGTTTTCTTTAGCTTTGGGGTATACAACTTTATAATTGAAATGCGTATTGAAATTTTCTCAAGGATTTTTCTAACACGTTAGTAGAATGCATTGCAAATCATCAGAATTGTTTTTTTTTTTTTTTCACCAACACCACCATCTTCATCACCTCCTTTTACAACAACTTGCAAAACACCTTGAGACAACAAACACATCATTAAACATTCAACACTTCAATTGATAACCTTTGAAGTAGCTCCCTAAGCACCATGGTCTCCCAATTCTAAGTTTCGATGGTTTTGATGGCACAAATGCAAGCTCACATGATGGCGGTTATCACCTTCCTACAAAAACACAAAACGAACACAAACAAACACAAATGAAGAAGAGGGGGGGGGTGGGGGGGGTAAGGGACTTAAAACGAATAGTAGCTTGTGTTCTTTTTAAGTGACAATGATGGCAACAATGAGGGGCTACTACGGCAATAAAGTGATGTGGTGGCCAAGTTCAAGTGTTTGCCTTGGTTAAATTCATGTGAATATCAAATTTTTACCACCTTCCACACATTTTGTCACATTTTACCCTAGGTCATTTCCAAATGCACATTGCCTTCATGAACGCATTCCTACTTTTGCACATCAAAAAACACTTTCATTTTTTCTTGCAAAAGAAAAAAACCAATAATCAAGTTTCTATAGTCTTAGACAACCATAAAATAACAAAGGGGAAGATGACCATTTTGGCCTAATTCATTCACATAATTCACATGATGGGATGGCATCAAGTATAACTCTTATAACTTGAGCGATGCATTAACAATGACATAAAGTATAATGACCTAAATTGATTAAGTTGCCTTGGGGACTAACCTCTCTTGGGGAGCAAGTTCTTGAATGTTTCACAAGAAAACACAAAGGGGAAATTTTGTTTGATTCAAACATTTTTTATACCATTGGAAAGTTCTTGAAGCATAGATATTTAAAATGATCTTGCATTTTGATTTGATGAAATGATCTAAAAGTTATGACGAAAAGAAGAACTAAAGGTCAAAACTTCCAAATCCCCTTCTCCCCGAGGATGAAAGGAGTTTTTTTCCCCTAAGGAAGAAAGGGATTAAGTTGCATCAAAGAACAAGTTCATGAATGTTTGACAACAAAGTACAAGGGGTAAAATTTATCCAAATCAAACATTTTTTATACCATTGGAAAGTTCTTGAAGCTTAAATATTTAAAATGATCTTGCATTTTTTATTTAAGGCCATGAGCTAAAGTTATGATGAAAAGAAGAGTTGGGGTCAAATTTCCAAATCCTTGTCTCCCTTGAGGAAAAGGCCTTCTTGACCCCTAGGTCTTATTTTTGTCACAACTTTAGATCATAGCTTGAAATGAAAAATGCAAGATCATTTTAGATATCCATGTTTCTAGAACTTTCCAATGGTATAAAGAATGTTTGATTTGGACAAAGTTTACCCCTTGTACTTTTTTGTCAAATATTCACAAAGTTCTTCCTTAAAGAAAATTGTTCCCCAAGGTAATGTTTTACCTTTTTCCCTAGAGAGAAGGTAATTTTAATCTTTTTTTTCCCTTGGGGGAGAAGGCAACTTTCCTTCTCCTTGGAGGAGAACCTGATTTGGAAATTTGAATTTTGACTTTTTTTTTCATTATAAATTTTAGGTCATACCTTTAAATAAAAAATGCAAGATTGTTTGAGATATCTATGTTTCAAGAGCTTTGCAATGGTCTAAAAAATGTTTGATTTAAACAAAATTTCCCCCTTGTGTTTTCTTGAACTTGCTCCTTGAAAGAAGTTACTCCTTGGCGCAACTTAATCCCCTTCTCCCCAATAGAACATGGTTGAGGCTACCATTTTGTTTCCTCCCCATGGGAAAATCCTTTTCTCCTTGGGGCATCTAGCTTGAAAAAATTGCCCAAAAGCTTTTTTTTTCATCCATTTTGTTCGTGGAAGAAAAAGAGAATTTAAGAAAAGGATCAAACCTTGAATCCTTTGGTTGAAAGGGGAAATTATAATTATTGGATCACTTTTTTTTTTGAAAATATTGTGTAAGAAAGATAATAAAAATGTTAATCATAGTTCAGGAATAGTCAAAAAAATTGAAAATATTTTTATTGTCGGGCATTGTCATGCAACTATGTTGAAATCAATGTTGCATTTAATTTGTTGCTCATGTTTAGTGTTTGCCATTGTTCTATTTCAAAAACCAAGCACCCAACCAACACTGGTTTTTGCAGAGCAAAATACATTGCTTGATTGTCACACAAGGGATGATGAGTACTACCCTATTTCAATAGAATTTAATGACACATGTATTACAGGAAAAAGGAATCTACAATTGGTCTGCTTCAAACAATTCACTTCAGCTGACTTCAGTGAATACCAACGCATTAGGAAAGGCCAGTCAAGGCCCCGTTGCAGACCACCAAACAGGCTCATTTCAGGTCTCTTTTACAGTTCCATTTTGCAACCCAATTTCAAGTTCCACTTTATGTGCCCATGTGCATGTCCACTTACCAGGCGCATATATTCTAAACATTAGTCCTATGCAGGAGTTTGCTTCTGAATAATTACAAGTATTACTCCTGGGCAGACTCTCAAGCGTACCAAAAGATTTATGAAACTGTGTTTTGTTGTCATCAGGAAATGAGGTGTTCGAGACTCTTCCAATTCTTGACTATTGCCCTGTACAGTGCAGTGCAGACAAGAAGGGGTTTGAAGGAGTTCTGTGGGGATGGGCATGGAGTAGTAATTAGGCTGGCAATGCCATCACATTCTTCATAGCTACTGAAACCAGGCCACAGTGAACCAGCACCCACTAGTGCACCTTCCATTGGATGCCTCTTATGACTCAGTTATGAATGAACCTCAACTGAGTTGATATCTGGTTTCACCTCTGTAACCCATTCTGGAAGAAGTAGGTCCTGAAAATACATATAAAGGTAGGGAAAGAGGTGAGTACCAAATAAGTAGTTTGTTTATACATAGGTAAGGTCTGTTTTTACTTTTTTTTGCCTATCTACTAACAACCCACAAAATGCAGGTTCTTAGTAGGTACGTAGTAGAAAAATCAACTGAGCTAACCACCATGGTTAGCTGGGGAATTGGAACCTGACAAAAAATTGTTTCCTTCAGGTGATGGTCCACTCCAGCCTTGAAACATCATACAATTCTAGTTGTCCAGCGTCCTAGGCATGCCAGGTGACTGGAATGGGTGAAGAATTTTGCGGAAAACAAGGTGGGAGCTTAGATCACTAACCTCTTAATGTCGGAATGTGATTTACGTTTGTGCAATACGAGAAAGGGATGTCATGGGAGTAGAGAGAGAGGATGGTAAATTACATTAGACACTTCAAAACACAAAATAATTGCTCAGACAAGGCATGAAAGGGTCTCTTTCCATTAGCTTGTTGTTGTCACAGTTAGTTACAGACAGTCTATTGTGATTATGACATCAGGGCGATATGGAGAGTGGTTGAAAACCATGCAATGTTTCTTGTTGCAGGAATAGGCACTTTCTATAGTAGAGTTGCAACTGGGCTGAAAATCTCTAAATAATTATTGACGGGAACATTGGGAACATTTTGGATTAAAATATCACAATATTAAGTTCTACTCAGAGGAGGTGAGAAGCAGTGTTTTTTTAAATGCAGATTTTCGCCACTTGGCCACGCACAGAAAAAACAATGGGACTCATCCACAGGAGTTTTGTGAAAAAAATTGCACCAAAGTTGCCCAAGGCATTTTTTTCTGAAATCACCATATGTAGACAATAGGTTCCAGCATGTTGCCAAAACATAGGAGGATTCTTAAATTATTCTACCTTCCTCTGTGACTTGTAGGCTAATTTGGCTACAAGTCACATTGGACTATGGCTAAATCACAAAATTGAGAAAAGAAAACCCTGGTCAGAAGAGAATTTGAGTAGGTTTTTATATTTGCATCTGTGTGGGCTTTACTTAGAGCATTCCCACTGGTGCTCAGTATGTGACCCCGCAAATATATTTCTCACATCCAAGTTTAGTTATTTATTTATTTTAACCCCACCCATAAAACTGAGGCGAGGATGGTAAATAGGTGGTAACTACTAATAGCAAACCACTTGGACCAATTATTATGATCGGCCAATTAAAAACAGGGATCACCAGTCAGATCATATTTATTACACTTATGTGGCAGGTGCACAGTTTTGCTGCGCTTGTTACCAGCCTCGGCGAATTGACCAAATATGTAGGAGAAAAACTATTTATGAGCCAAACCGGCATATGTTAACTTTTCTTTATCCACTTTTAATGTGCAAGGTCCCATACGTTTGCCTACTTTGATCACCGCTACATATAATAAGTTGTAATCACAACAATCTAATGGAAAGTCAATGATATGGGCCCTGTTCCAGCAGTGGCTTTTCATTGCGAAGACGCAATGGGCCAAAAATTTATAATCAATGAATGCTAGCCTAACAGATTGACAGTCTAGCTATTTTCTAGGAAAGTTTTACTAACATAAAAAAGAGTGGCAAATATCGCCCTCTAATGAGGGACTCACAGTTTGATTCAGAGTTCTCATAGCTCCTGCATTTGGTAGATGTGGAGTTGACAAATGCAGGAGCTGTGAGCCCAGTTAGGAGAAAAAATGTGATAGAAAGGGGGGGCAGTTTCTGTCATACCAGTCCCCTTAATGGAAACAGGTCCTTATTACCAAGGACCTTGTCTTCCTGGGGGTGGCAACAGTACTAAGGTAAGTGCAGAAACAAACCTTGGGTCCGTCTCTCAGTCTCTCACAAATCATTGTGACATTCAGGTTTGTGAAGTCATCAGTTGACTTGGTAGATCTGCACTGTGAAGCTAAAAAACAGAGAACAGGACGGCTTCACTTTCAAAATGAGTGCAGCTAAGGGTGTTAAATGCACTCCTGCCATGGCGCTAACTAGTTGTGAGTAAATGCATGATTGCAGATCTTCCTCGCTAAATGCGATAATATCATCTGACATCACCACATATAATGCATTTTACTCTCGACTCCAACGAACCATTCTCGATTGGCTTGTCAGTTACAAGACCTCAAAGACAACCTCTAGATCTCAGAGGCATGCGGCATGCATACACTCTGCGAACAAGCTTGAGAAACTATAGCAACAAAGCAGTTACAACTTAGCAGCTTATTGTGCTAAGAGTAGACGCGAGGCTGCATGCAGCTTCCCAAAGAAGGCCACCGTCACCTTGTGACACAGATTATGCTCTTCATCTAACGTTCGTCCAAAATTCATCCAACATCATCATATAAGCTTTGCTTGAATTCATTTGTTTTCCAAATATTAGCTTGGAGACTTTAAAAAAACAATCCAATTGAAAGATCAAGCATAAATTAGATTATGGTGAACATCAACTTCACCATGTGGCACATTTGGTGCCACTCATCCAACATTCATCCAAAATCCATCCAGCATCCTTGTACAATCTTGCAATATTACAATCAATTTTTTTCCCCAAATAAGATGGACATAAAAAACACTCCAATGAAAGATCAAGGTTTGAACATCAACTTCACGATGTAGCACAAACAATGCCAATCCTCCAAAATTCATCCAACATCCTTGGACAACCTTGCAACCTTGCAATATTGTGAATTTTTATTTTCAACAAACTTGGAAATAAAAAAGAATCCAATAAAAGATCAAGTATAAATTTAGATTGTGATTAACATCAATATATTACTCACTTGCCTAACTTCAACTAAATTTTGAACTATGACAAACAATTTGTGAAACAAGGAAAACACAAAACACCTTTAAATGGGTTTAACCTTAACGATCTATAATCAAAAATTTGAAAATAAACCATTTATGTTGTTGTTTTTTTGTTGTTCCATTTCCATGCAAATTATTTGTTACAACCCGAGGAAACTTATCCAAAATGTTTCATTCACATATTTACAAATGGCATTATTCAAGCCTAAATCAAAGTCACTTGGTAATAATTTGTAACTTCTTTGCCAAAATGAATATGAAAAATCACATAATGATATTTTGTATTGTTTATTAATTATGGTGGAGACCGTTAATGCTTGCCTAAATTGATTAAAGAAAATTTAAAAATTGAACTAAAGACAAATGTTGTCTCATTCTTCTTAAACACCTTTACAATTGAACATATTATGCTTCAAACACAAATTTAATACCATAATTCCTGGTACTTGGATTGTAAAGTTAGATAGTATGACTCTTAAAACTCAAAAGTTGATTTAAAATCTACTTACGACCTAAAACTTACTAAATTCTTCTAAAACAAACTTAGTTATTATTCAACACTTTTAGCTTATTAAATGTGGGTCCAAGGTCCAAATTTCGAAGGAACCAATTTTGACTCATTTGAAGCAAATTGAATCCTTGAATTTGACCCCAAGTGGAACCTAGGTTACATTTTGGTTCTTCAAATCATGAGCTTTCTTTTTGAGCTCTTTTTTTTGTTCAAACCAATTGATTTTCCTCCAAAATGGTGCCATGTACATTTAACTTTGATTTGCCACTTTTTAGTCCTTCACCTTCATCTAAAGGCCATGAGTCCAATTTATGGCTCTCATCCAATAGGATTGCTTTATTTGCCATTAAGGTTTTTTTGTTATTGAAGTGGCATTATAAAAACAAATGAGTTGGCATGCAATATGGTTCATTTATTCATGTACATCATGTGGTGTATTTATCTTTTCCCAATTGTATATATGATTTTGATAATTGCCATATCCACATATATTTAATTGTTCATGTAATCATTTCATGGTTTCCTTTTGTTGAAATGGCACAAAAACAAACAAGTTGGCATATGATGTGCATCAATCAACTATATATCATGTGGTGTGTTAGTTTTTCAAAGTTGCAATATGATAATGTTTATTGCCAAGTTCATTCATTTAGTTGTTTTTATAGTTGTTCATTGGTTTATTATGAAAAGCTACATGTTATTTACGTACCTAAAATAGCTAGTAGCTACCTTGTTAACTAGCTACCTAACCTAGACCACTAGGTATGTAAATAAGTTGCAAGAATATAATCTCAAAAGTGGGAGTTGAATTTTTTACCAGCACATTAAAAATCAAGTCCTTAAAACCAATTCACCACACATTCATGTAATTATAAGAATTGTCAACATGTCATTATGAACATGTTTATTTTAAATCTTCTTGCATTATTTACCTAGATAAGTAAGTAATGGGTGAAAGCATGGTAAAGCATTAAAAAAAAAGTATTTAAAAAAGATAGTCAAAAAATGGTCTAGTTTTTAACACAAGTAGAAGAAAGTAGATTGAAAATAATTTTAAATAACATAATAAAAAAATGGTGCTTTTCTTCGAGTTTATAGTGAGGTGATTAAAAAAGTTGAGAAACTTTAGTACAATAAAAGTAGATAACAAGTATGTTTGAAAATGACTAGTCAAATTGAGTTTAAATATTTTTTTTCATTAAAGTTTCATGTATCCTACTATAATATTTAAATGTTGAAAACTTACAAGTACATTTTAAAACTACATCATGTTGAAAATGGAAAACAATCAAAAAATCATCTACTTTCACTTACTTGTACAAGTTTGGATAGCTTTTAAGTAGGAATATATATATATATATAATCTACTTGAATGCAAATTAAATATGTGATTAATCAACATCATTGTGATAAAATTAAAGATTATCCTCATGTTGATCATTAAAAAACATTTTTACTTTCAATAAATTAAAATGTGTTTATGGCTACTTGGTATTTTTTGTGACAAAGAGCAGAAATTGTTTACTTTGCGTTGTTGCACCCTAATAAGTAAATAAGTTGTAAGTAAGGAGATGGCCAATATTTCAATACACCCATTTACCTACAACTTGCCCACCTATTGCTTACTTGTACATACATACCTATCTATAACCTACCTACATTGTAAGACATTTATAATCATAAGAATTATGGTTTGTGATGACCAAATAATGGGTTCACATCATAATGGTCACCATGAAATAATCAAATATGTGATAGAAGGGGTTTAAAAGGTTCTACTTGAATTGAAAAAGGCATCGACATTGTGATAGTAGGCACACGCAATTAGTTGCAAACTAGTTATGTATATGATTATATAAAGCAAAAAAGATGATTTCAAATAAAATTTGTAATTGTAGGAAGGATCCAATATAGTCACAAACAACAATCAATTGATTGGGTGCAAAAGATAACCTTTACTCTCACAATTAATTATTCACTAATTTATATGCACATCATATAAATACAACTTATAAATTGACTTGATTACCTATATGTATATAGGAAATATGGACACAATGACTACCACATTATCAAGATGTCCTTTTGTCATATTTAAAATGATATTCTGCATCATACCATAGTTGTTATTTGGTCACTCCACAAACTTTAAACCATTCAAGAATGTGCATAAAAATAAATAAATGACCATGTCACATGCCAAATGTCCATGTGGCAAACCAAGACATTTTTCTTGAGAGAAAATGTTGAATGAGACTTAGATTTAGTAAGACCATTCATTTATTAATTGTTAGACCCCACAAAAAAAAACTAATAATATTGTCATGTAAGTTAGATAGTTGAAAACATGGTTCATTGTCATTTTTTTAGTTGTTGAAGACCCCAATTGTTAAGGGATTAGTTGCATAAGACAAGAATTCCTTTAATGAAATGTTACACATGTGAAAAAGACAATTGTTGGAAGAAAATCTATCAAAATCAAAAGAATACATGATTTTCATTCATGAAAAAGGTAGGTTATAACCTTCATTTCCAAGCAATTCAAAACAAGGAGTGGCCACATGTCCTACTTTTCTCTTTTACAAGATCCCTTCCATTCTTGGGCAAGGGAAAGGGCCAAATTTGTTTATTGAATGAAATATGACAAATTAGTTGGTGCAATGCAAGGGTTTAGATAATCATTGTTAGTTTTAAGTTTTGGTTATTTTTATTAAAAATTAAAAAATTAATGGTCTCATTTATTCCAAACTTCTCAAATATATGATAACTTTCATGAAAGAACCAATAATTTTTTAAGATTCATTTTATCCTTTTTAGTTTTTTTGAAAACTATGATTTTGTATTAGAACCAAATGTTTGATTTGTTGAAAACCATAATTATATATTAAAACTAGTCCTTTGATTTTTGAAAATCATGAGTATGAAACTTAAAAAACTAAAAAAATAGGTGTTTGGTGCCATTATTGATATTATTTAAACATGTCTTTGTATAGGAGATTTAAGATTCAACCTATTTGTTTATAACATAACTACCTACTTACCTACCTAAAAGGAATAAATTATGTTAGTCACCAAGGTTTATTTTTGTACCTATCTTTGCCCATCACATGTTAAATAAAATGGAAAGGTTGTCCTTCAAAACACACAATGAGATAATTTCAAATTCATTGAAAAATAGCTGGTATAAATATTGTTCATTAAAAGACAAACAAAAGCTCCAAGGGGAGATGCTTTTAAGGTATGATCAATCTTTGTTACCACAAAAGGTCCCAAATTTAAACATGTTGGTGAGCAAGATGTGAAAGCCATGTTGTATCCTCTATCATTGGGGCTAAAGGCTATTGCCAATAATTGTTAATCAAATCTAAACTTCTTCTAGCAAAAGTTCAAATGAAGTCCCTGCAAAAGTATCCCATGGAATTTGAACTTTTAAACCTCCTTCATTGGGTTCCATTCTTTAAAAAAAAAATTTGAAGCAAAATGGATCAAATGGTGTAGTCAAGGAAAAAATCTAAAAATACATACTAAAAAATCACCAAAACATTTTTAACTATGGGAAAATTTGCTTGAAATACCTACCAATATGGCAATATGTGAAAGGTATTCTCTAATCCAAATGCAATAAAGAATGCCTTCAACGTTTAATCGAGGTTGAATATTTTGAATGCAAATTAATTCATGTATCATTATGTAAGATCAATGTGACATATTTTGATTGGTATTCCAAGAGTGGATGAATATGTGGGATAAATGATCTTCTTTCACATTAGAGATTGTAATTTTCTATCTTGTTTTTCCATTCACTTAATTTTCTACATTTAATTTGTTAGTAGTGTTGCAATATTGGTTATGTGTATGGCATTTTCAATAAATGTGCAAAATTGAAATGATGGAAAAGAGAGTTGGTTGCATTGAATTACAATAACATGTTGCCTTTTATGAAACATGCTTTGCTTTTAATTAATAATTAAGTCTTCAAACTCAATCTCCTTTTTTAAATAAAAAAAAGATGATTGCATCATTTTTTTGTCATTTAAAAATAATTTAACCCATTAAAAAATAAGTAGAAAAATTATTGCCCATTAAAAGGCCAATGTGATGTTTTGTCAAGAGTTAACACTATTTTTCATGAATGGCAATCTCCTCGTATGGTTTGCCTTTTCTATTTTCCTTTCAAAAAGGAAAAAAGAAAATAATCAAGATGATAGATAACTATGTTTTTAATTTTTAATTTGCATAAATCCATTGGTCTTAGTGAACTAAATTAGAGAATCATAATAGTAATAAATCAAAATCCCTAATTTGTATATGAAACATATTCACATGGGTCAATTACTACCATGCATGTTGGGTTCAAATTTGATTGCAATGGCCCAAGGTGAAAGGAAATAATCATAAAACAATGAGTTTGAATCCAATGGGATGGGAGTTGGAGCCTAATCATGAACATGTTGTATAAATAACTTAAACCTCTTGAAACCAACCAATAAGCTATTACACAAAACTAGGTCTTAGTGATTAGACAAATTTTGCACTTATAAATTACATGTTAAGGTGAAAGCACATTAAGGGTGAGCTATTTTTTGCCAAAAAAGGTGATATATAATGAGTATCATAGTACTTATGTAATAAGCTCAAATCTTGATGCATTGTTTGGTTATCTTAAACATAAACAAAAAACTTTTAAATTTGCATGACAGCATTTTTGAAGTCAAAGTTGATTTTGAGTCAAATTTTAATCTTGATCCAATAGTTAGACAAAAAGGATTGGATAAAATTAATGAACTTAGATGAAAATCTTCCTTTCTATTTACTCTCAAAATTGAGTGTACATTTCTTCCTTCTATAACCTCGGTGATTATAACTATGGTAGTTATTAAGCATGTGGATGGTTACTAGGTCACTACATAGGTTAGTTACTAGGGACAAGAATATCCCCCACTTGCAAGGTAGGGTGAACCAACACCCACCCCACACTAGGACCTTTGTAACCCCAAAATTAAAGGAAGTGACTAACAAAGCACAACATGAATCACCAAACATTTGATTTCCAAATATTGGGACAACATCCACAAAAGATTGCACTTTATTAACATGCACCCTTGATCAATCTAGATGAAAAATTCAACACAAATCTTTTGAATAGTCACTAGTTGTCTCTTTCAACATGCAAAGTATGGAGGTTGTAACTAAGTATATAATTTATAGTTTTTCAACAACCATAGGGCCTCATGTTTGTGGTGCATGAAACATTACCAAACAAAAGAAAATTGAAAAATTGATGCAATCCATGTCTATGAAGTCTCCTTATCTTTGATATGGTAATGATGTTTTTAAAAAAAAAAGATTATTATGCATTTATTGCTAAACAAATGCAAAAAACACATATTTTGAATGAAATTTCATTTAAAAACTTTCAATTTCTAAATGGTCTTAGATTTAATTGATGTATATCAATATCATACACCATTAAAAAAAAATCCATCCACAACCCTAGTTTTGAAGTAAATATGCAAAATTTCAAACTCTATGACAAGTATTAGTTTGTCACAAATATATTCCATATGTTCAAGTTCTTCAATGTTTGTTAGATTTTTAAAAATAATTGATTAGATTAAATCTAAAGCTAATCAAATATATTTAGAACAAGCAAAAATATTCCAAAATGCGATGTCCATACGTTACCAAAAGATTGTAAAAAGATTATATATTTGTTATTACAAATTCTGAAGGGCTTGATGTGTTTTCACCCCCTCCAATTGTTATTTTTCATAATTGATTATAAGGTTTGTGTCTCATTAATGTGAACATGAATTGACAATAATTCCACGGTTATATATGTATTTCTTTGCCTTTTGATATTTTCATACATCCTTAATTTTATTTTGCACAATCTTGGTTGATGGTTGATTGAACCTCATAACTCACATTCTCCAATGTCCCATAATCCATACTTGGTTGTGTTTAGTAACTAGCTTGAATGTGCTAATTATTATAAATAGTTTCAACACTCACACAACTTTACTATTCATAATAATTTACACAATCTTGTCAATTACCTAATCCATAATCAAATATGAAATCATAGAAGTTACATATAACTATAAAAATGTATTTAACCCAATTATTTTAAGAATGTAGTAAGGATCATCAATGTATAGCTCCTCTTCTACCATAACCCATAAGCTCCCATATTTGGTTATGTTTGGTAATTGGTTCTAACATGTTGGTTATTATTAAATTTAACATTCATGCACCTTTACTTTTCATAGTAACATATCCAATTTTGGGCCTCTTACCTAATTCATAACCAAAGACAAAATTTCACATAAATTACATATATCTGTAAGAATATATTCGACCCAATTGTTTGAAAAATGTAGTAAGGAGTATGAATAACCAATGTACATTTCCAAATCATTCTTTCCCTCCTACATGGTACTATGAGCATCCCCAATGATGCTTAGTATGTGACATTGCAAATTAAAATTAGATGAAAAAAAGTCAAAATGTGTTAACTTGGTTTAACAAAAATGGTTTTGGTCAACATTTTTGCATAATTTGCAATTTGTTGAGATTAGTAAAAGGCATATCAAAGTTATGTAGTTGTTAATGAAAAATGTAATAAATATGATCTAATTGTTTTTTTCAAATTATGATTGTTAATCTTAATGATTGGTCCATGTGGTTTACTATTAGTAGTCTCCCCACTAGGCTAAAACCATGATTTTATAATTACATCCATGATTGCATTTATATTCATATGTGTCGCTCATGACTACATGACTACATGACTATGTAGTCAATCCATATTCATTGATTGTGCCATGTAATCCAAACATGGTCATAATCATAAGTGTTAATCCATGTGACTTCAATAACTACGGTCATGTTTGACATATGATTAAAGACATGATTAAACATATGACTATAAACATACAACTACAAAAATGACACATGGCCTTTATTCAAACTAGCTTAACCAAGGTAGATAGGTAAGTACATCCTTAAGTTAGGTAGGTAAATAGGCTTATCCTAAGTAAGTAGATGGGTAAGTAAAATCTTAGTTATTTTGCTAGGGGCAAGCCTTTTTTAAATTGGTTCATCCCAAGTGACATTTGCATTTTGAATATTTCTAATTCATACTATGTTTAGTTTATTATCTCACTTACATGTATAGTTTTAAAAATTGAAGTTACCAACAAAGGGTATGGGATAAACTCTAATGTAACTCAAGGGAAAGCCTACAACATGATGCCACATCCTTTGTCCCATACAAAAGTAGACCATACACCTACCCACAAATTATTTACCCTACCTACCCTAGCCTACCTTAATCGCCTATTACCTACCTAATTAAATAACACTACTTGAAGGAATTTCCATATTAATGATTAGTTTTATGATTAATTTTTAATTGCAAGTGCCACATGTGACTATTACAATGTCTAGTCACTTTGGACAAGTCACATAAGAATCTTAGTCATTAAAAACATTATGTGACACCTAATCAAAATGGAAATCACATTGAAATGAAACTAATACCAAAATTTCATCCAACTAACATCTAGCCTATGTGGCATGGTCATTTGCGATTGGTTTATGACTAAGACATGTAGTCGCATGAATTCTTTCATAATCAATTAAAATGTATCCATGTGTGTAGTAAAGGGAAATGCCCATGGCAAGTTGATAAGATAACAAGAAATACAACTTAAGCAAGCAAGTTGGTATGTTTATGAAGTTGAAACGAAAGACAAGTAATGATGATAGAACATTGTGTTAAAAAATCTTAATGTAGGACAATTAGTCAACATGATAGTAACATTGAGCTATGCAAGTCAATAGGTCTAGCATGTTGATATGTCAAAAAATAATGATATAGACAATATGGCAAGTTGACATTCTAGACAGTTAGATGGGTGTAACTATTTTTGGGTTAATACAAAAGGCATTTCAGTTGATTAAAGAAAGGTTTTAACGATCATTCAGTGGATTTCCAAAGCCTATTTGGGAACTTTAGAAGAAGAATTGCTTGCTAAAGAAGAGAGGAAGGAGGAAGAAAATTGTTGTAACATTTCATGGATTATTAATGAATTACGATGAACATTTCTAGAAATTATTTATATTTTTGTGTATTTTCATTTGTAAGGTAGAAGTTTTCTAACCTAAAAGTTTGTTGTAGTTAGTATGTTTACATGGTATTCATGTTAATGGAGTAGGACAAAGACCCATGAGTGATATAGAAATGTGTTGCTAACAATGTGGCAATAATTAATTCAACAATCTTAAGCTAGACTAGATTAAACAACCTAACATAGGTTAGGTAGGTAGGTAGGATCCTAGATATTTTTGTTCATGGTCATGTCTTTTTTATTATCTCATCCCAAATGGCACATGCACTTTGAATGTCTATATTGCATACTATGAGTAGTCCTTTCTTTCACCTAACTCTATATTTTACAAAATTCAACTTGTAAATAAATGATATGGGATAAATTTTGATGAAAGGGAAATATTCAACACTATGTAACATTATCACATCTTTTGTCTCATACACAAAAACACACACATATTCACACAATAAAATGCTTACTATTTAGCCTATTTATTTACTACTTATTACAAGTATCACTTAACATATTTAATAAATTAATTACATAGCCTACTTAATTAATTAATTTCCTTTTTACCTTAATTAATTATTGACTATTTTAAATTATTTTTCTTGGTTAGGTTATTATATACCATTCTATCCTAGCTAGGCTATTATTGGTTATTCTAAGCAATTTCACCCTATGCTATTTTAGGTTATTCTAGGTTATTTTACCTTAAGATATTCTCAATTATTCTAGGCTATCCCACACTACATTACTTTAGGTTATTCGTAGTTTTATTTTAATACAACAAAAAATTAATATAAAAAAAATGTGCACAAATTGTAATGTGCAAAAAAATTATTTGCATTAATTATTACATTGAAGTGGTGTTTTATTATACTCAAATTAAAACCATTAAATCCAACAATCCCAATTATTTGGAGAAAAAATTCACACCTACATTGGACCTTGGTATTATGTTGAAAATTTAAAATGGTGCTTCCTTTCTAAGTTACCTTTGTGTTGGTCCTTTGAAATTCTCTCAAACCTACCAAAATTTAGTATATAATTAATTGTTTTCTCATTCAAATAACTAAGCAAAAAAACTCAAAGCACCAAATCTAGTAATTTCATTAGCCATAACATATTTTTTACACACTTAGACACATGTACATTTGCAACAATAATTTGTGATTGGAATTCAAGTTGAATAAGATGCCATGTGGTGTCTAATTGCGTATGAACCACATTATTAGTTGTTTTTAAAAAAATCATCTATCATTGGATGTCATTTAACCTAATGTAGTTTAGTTTATTAACAAGGCACATATAACTATAATTAACTAGCTTATACTCATTAACTAGATAGCCTATTACCTTTCCTAATTAGTCTATCTACATACCTACTTAATCTAATTAACTATCTTACCTCCCTATTTAAATTAAAATAATTGATGTCAAGATGATCAATATTTAACATTTAGTTTTAGTTATGACTATAGTTGTTGATTGTAAGGTATTATATTCATGTAGTAAGAATATAGTCATTGATTGTAATATACTATGGTCACATGTAATAATAAACATGACTAAGAATTGCTAGCCCTCCATGACAAAATGACTAAAGTTATGGCATAGTTGCAAAATGTTTTAATCATGAATGCTAAGTTTTGGTGTAGTGCCCTCCTATTTGGAATCCCAATTTTAGTTTTATGGGTGGGGTTGCAAAAAAGTAAACAAATATTCATAAACTTGGCCAAACATAACATCAAAAGCTTGTGTTTAACCAATTCATAGGATGGGATCAAAAAATGGCATGAAACAAAAATAAAAGGGCCTAATGAGGCCCCAAATTCAAAATAGCTCTTCAACTTGACATGAACTAAATTCATGTCGAGTTCCTTGCCTATTGAAAAACCACAAGTTCATCATCATTTGCATCACATGATGTCATAAAAAGTATGAAGTTCTTTTCCTTACAAACTTATGTTTTGCAATCATGTACTAATTCCTTTTGGTGCATTTCATTTACATTGTAACATTATGAGAAAAAGGGGTGTTTTGCAACTGGCCTTGCAACTCAATTTTTGGGTTGTAGATGACATTTGCAATTCAATGTATTTATACGCTATGAGTGTTAACGGACAAATTGCATGAATTGCAAAGTTGCAACTCACCATATATACGATGCAACTCATTGCAATTCAATTATAACTTAGTCAAAACAACTCATTTTCAACTACTATGTAACTCCATTATAACTACACACATGATGTCATGCTGACATCATTAATTGTCATCTATTTATTAAAATCTAACATGTGGCATTTATGAAGATTTTTGGACATAATTGTTTTTTCAAAATATTGATCTCCATCATCCACTATGATTGTTAATGATGGTAAAAGATTGTGATAGGTGGCATAATTAAAAATTACCACATGGCATATTAATTGTATTTTGGAAAAAATAAAAATATTTATTTTAGTAGTTAGGTAGGTCGTACATAACCATAGGTAGGTACCTACATATTTACTTAAGATTTACCTACCTACTTACTTACCTAGGTAGGTAAATAGGTAGGAAAGCACAATACTAAGTGCATTAAATAATAGCCATGAATTTTATATTTTATTTTATGTTTTGCTTTTAGGTTAAACTTTTTAAAGTTCATCCTAAAATGACACATGTATTTTAATCTGAGAACATAAGAAAACAAGCTTTTTTTATATAGTTTGTAACATGTGATTCGAAAACAAAGCATATGGGTTGAATCTTTTAGTTGTTCATTAGTTGTAAATTGAATTGTAACTATAACACTTTAGTGCTCAAGGTAGGCTAGATCCAATGGGAGGGCTCCATTTTTTTAATGTTTAAACAAAAATTAAACCCTTTCTATTAACGCATTTGATGCACTAAAAATCATCAAAAACATAATAGAATTGAAAAAATTATGGCCCTTCAAAATATAGGGGGTCAAGAACCCAAAAAAAAAAACAAACCACCAAATCATACAAAAGACCAGTTCCCAAACACCAACAAAATTCCTTTTTTGTTGTTATGTTGTGATTAGAGTTCAAAAGTGATTTGTAAAACTTTAAATGGCGTTCCTATATCAATTTAAATCATTTAAAATGAATAAGAAATAAGAAAGTTATGAGGCTTGAAGTAAGAGGGGTCCAAAGAGGGAAAAAAAGGGAAAAAATGTGTTTTAAGTTGGAAAGCTTATTTCCCTTCTTGTTATTTTTCATTATTCATTTTCCTTTGCACTTCAAAGATGATTTCTGAAACTTAAAATAACACTCCCATAATATTTTAAATCACTCAAAATGAAACACATATGATGAAAATATAAATAATTGATGAATATGTATCATTATTAAGTTATAAGTAGTTGTATTATAATCATAACATAGTTGAACAATAACACTTTAGTAGGGGTGCACTAATAGCCATACTAATTGTATCACTAGGAACCATAACAAAAAACTAGTTGTAAATATATCCCATAATGGATGGTGGAAATGTGAACACGTGGCATGATTGGATGTATTGTACACTAGTTGCAACATAGTTGTTGCTTTGGTGACATATTTATAATAGTTCTAAAGTAGTTGCCACATGCAACTACAATGCAATTCTTGAAAAAGTCAAACATGGTTGATTACATATGTATTTACGATGTGTATAAATTATTATATAGAAAACCCATTTTCAACTCACTTGCAACTATAATACAACTAACTGATTTTCTAACATGGTAATTTATTTATTAGTACACCATATTTTTAAAAGTATAATTGCACAATAGTTGCATAACAATTGTATATGAGTTGTTTTTTGAGTTTTAGTTGTAACGTAGTGTGATTTTGACGGATGCAATTTCTCATAACATAATGTTGTAGATGAAAAAGAAAAGGGAAATGTAGGAAAAAAAGAATGGAAAGGTGTAGTGGGCTCATAAAAGACATAATTTTAATTAAAACTTTTTTGGAACATGTGTGCATACGTCTAAAGGGAAGCTAGCATTGGAACTTCCATACTTAGGAAAATGCACAACCATGAGGAATTTGGCTAATGTAGTTGAGGAATTCACCCCATCAACAATTATTTCAAGTTTTGCAACAATGCCCCACACATTGCCATATTTTTCTAAGATGAAATTTAACCCATCTAGAGAAGGGTCAAGTTTGTTTAAATTTTCAAAACCATGACCCTTCTCTAGACAATGAATTTTAAGGCAATCTTGCTAAAAAGATTATGTTTTGTCAATCATTTTTCATATGTTGTTACAAAGTTTATGACTTTCTCCAAACCTTAATTAGGGCATGGCTTAAAGATTCTTTCAATCAACTTGAGCTTCAAAGACCAAAAGAACTTGTATTGCTTCAAGAAACAAAAGCTCTTGTTTTTCCTCCAAAATTTTTAGAACTTGTGCCTTGTACCCCAAAACATCCCCATAGCCACAAATTAGCTTTTGACAACCTTGGCTATTTAATCCTTCTAACAAATGCCTTTGTGACTAAGCATATTTTCACAAAATTCTCAATGGATTCATCAATGATGTTGTGTCTCCATCAAGTAAGCTAAGGTTGTGGGTGAAACCCTAGATTGTGAAATATTGCAATGTCTCCAACTACCACACAATTGTAACCTAAGGACTTTTGAAGTATTCCTTTAAAAAATGCTTGCAATTTGAAGTAAAGTGTTAAAAATGTTTCTTATTAAATAATTTCAACATTTCACATTTTTTTTGTAAATCCAACCATGCACATTTTATTTTGATGCAAGTATCCAATTTGTATGGTTTGTAGCCCATGAAACTTTGAAATTAGGTTGGTTTCTTATTTACATAGGTTCTTATTTGATCCAAAATCATAACCTTATGGTTTGCAACTCATAACATTATTCAATTATGTTGGTTTTGAGGTGTATGAGTATTCACATGAATTTGAAACCAAGTTGTATGGTATATAATTCAAGAAATTTATTGAAACCATTTTGGGAAATTTTGTAGTAACGCTTTTGGGGGGCTCTAAAAGGGGTATTTTGATTGTATGGTTATGAAATAACAATTTGTTGGTTAAAATTAAGGATTTTTTTTGGAATCCAATGACAAATGTATGAAGTTCATGATGGAAACCTAATGACTTGAATGCATGAAATTTAGAAAGGAAGGTTTTAGTGACTCAATTTTTAATTTTTTTTTCTAATGACATTTTTTCAAATGATTATTGTGTTTAGGTTTGAGTGTGAATGTTGTCTTTGTATTTTTTTCATGAATAACCAACTTTCCAAAACTTGGTGATTCATGGCAAAGATTTAAGAATATAAATTAATTATTTTGCACAAATCAAAACAACCCTATTGGGACAAGGTGGTTTGGAAAATTGTCTCCATTTTCTTTCAAGTTCACAAACCCTAAACCTTAATTCTCAACACTAAATCTTCAAATTCAAACCTTAAACCTTAAATTGAAATCATAAAACCCTAAACCTTAAATCCAAACCCTAAATCTTAAATTTCAACTTTAAACTGTAATTCCAAACCCTAAAACCATGAATTGTAAACCCTAAAACCATGAATTATAAACCCTAAACCATGAATCAAAACCTTAAACCTTAATTTTTGGCTTTAAATCTTAAATATTAGACCCCCAAAGTTTAATTTTAGAATCTAAACCCTAATTTCAGACCCTAAATTTAAACCACACAAAAACCAACAAAGACCCTAAAAAATAAACTTTGAAATTTCAAGTCTTAAACCTCAAAAATCTAAAATTTAAAGGTTAAAAAGACCATATGAAAACCCTAAAAATTAAACCTTAACCCTAGAAGTCAAACCTAAAAAACCCTAGAAAGACCAAACAAAATCCCAAATTAAATTTCAAAACCAAAAACTCAAAACCCTAACTCATAGCCTATAGGCCCCATTAGCCCATGGCTATATAACCCATAGGCCATAACGTCATGTAGCCCATAGGCCATATTGCAATATAGCTATATAACCCAATAGCTCATATAGTCATAGCTCCCTTCCTTAGTCTATAAAGTCTATATAACCCCCAAAGCCTCTTTAGGCCTTCCTTAGCCCAAATATAGCATCTATAGTATAAATTGTAGGTGGGCAACCCATGGGCTGAAAAACTAAGTTGTTGGAAAGGAGTTGATGTTGGGTTATCAAATTTTGATCCCTTATTACAAGGCTTTTAACAAAATAGCTAAGCCATGAGAGAATGAGGTACCAAATGGGAGGTGAAAATCAGGCCCACCAAGACATGACTTTAAGGAAAATTGTAACAACTAAACATGCGATTTTAATATATAACCACAGTCTTCAAAATTATTGAAAAAATTCAAATAATTACAATTGTAACCACTTGTTCTTTCATGAGAACTACTGGTTATTCCAGGCTTTTTAAAACTCTAGAATTGGTGGTTCTTTTGATTATGGAGTATTTATAAAAACAAAACTATCAAGTATTAAAAAAAACAAATACTTCTCCAACATTGTTATTGACTGCCTACGAGCATAAGGGAATGAATGGCAACGCTAGAAGTTGTTCCTATCTTTGAGGTAAATCCTCTGGAGCTGCCCATTCCCACCTCCCCAAGACATTGACCTAATTTGGAAAGAATTATATGCTGCTATGACCTTATTGATTACTAAGATACCTCAGGCAGCTTGCTTGCAAGTTTTACCCAGGGATTCAGGAAGTACCTTCAAATACAGAGAACAAAATTAGGTCAATGCTTTAGATTGTCTTAAAATAAGTTAATGTTTTATGGAATTTTTTCAATGCACCTGGTTCCCAGTATTTCAAAGTATTGGCTTTGACACTCACTACCTTTGTTGGGTACCTAGACATGTTGTCTTATCCAGTCTTGTACAATTTGTTAAGTATGGTTGCCTTAGGAGACACTCGCTTGAGTGAAAAATTAGTCACTGAAATTCAGTCCAGGGTAAAGCACCAAGCTGAAAACTTTACCAAAATAAGGGCCCACATGAAAAGGAGCCAAGCATGGGCCCCATTTAGGTCAAGCTTGTGGTCTTCACCCTTTACCAAGTGTGAAGAAACTGTTCGGATTTTTTTAAATTTCCCTGTGATACCCAGAGGGTATCATTTGAAAAAAAACACACAAAAGTGCAGGGTGTTTCAAAAAATGGAATGCCCACTAGACATTCCATTCCAGTAGCATTCTGCTTTTGAAACACCCCACAAACAATGGGGGCAAGAATATGTTGGGTAAGATGTCATGTAATACACGACTATTTTTTTAAAAATTTAATTTTGTGACATTGAAAGTTTGGCAAATTTTCCCAAAAATAGCAAAATTAATTGAATTTACACTTTTTAAAAATTTCCAAAAAAATTCCCAAATTTTTTTTTGTCAAAGAAAATCACTGAACAAAACACTTACATGTGAAATTTCAAGTCAAACATTCAATATGTCGCCTGGTTGAATGGTTTTTGGACATAAGTTGGAACAAAAATATCCAAAAAATAAATAAATGATGTGTTTTTTAGTCGCATACATAGTACATTTCTTATTGAAACAAAAAGTCAAATTTTGGGAATACACTAATTACTTAAACCAAAGTGTCAAGATTTTGTATGGTAATTATAATCAATTAAATCCCAAATTATACCATTTTCACTTGGTTATGTAAATTTACTCATATTATGGCTAAACTGTATATCCCTTGTGAACAAACTAGGAGATAGACTTCATTCAGGTAAATAAGAAGTATCGTAAGTAGAGCAAAACCATGTATATAATTACCAAATTAAGGTGACTTGGAAGTCGTTGTTTCATTTTGGTAGATCAAGGTTCCCTTTCAGCTTTGGTCCACATAACCAGCGTTTGGATGATGCCCTTTGGATGGATCTTTGCATTGCATTTGAATGTCATCATTCCCATTGCAATTATCACCCTGTGTTGTTTGTTCAATTCTCAATCAATGTTGTTAATGGCTCCTTGGTTGTCAAACTTGATAAACCCACATTTGCTTCAACTAAAAAATATGCATTTACTCCCCTTTTCACATGGACCTCTCATTACCTTCAATATTGTTTGGAAAAATGTTATTCTCATAACAAATATCACACTCTTTGAGCATATTAACTTTTTAAAATTTTCATTATTTCATTATCCCTTGTACTTTGTATCCATTGGTTAGTGAAACAAGCAACTCATCACATCATGACTCTGCCTTGTATGGTGAGTCCAAAGTTAAACCAAAAACTTTCAATATTGGATGTAATTTGTTTCATCTAGATTGATGCATGATGGAAGCTGCCCATCCATCTTATGTGAGCAGATGAATGTCCACTTGTCACTCACACAGTGCTTCAAAGCATGATGGAAACTGCCCATTCATCTTATATGAGCAGATGAATGTCCACATGTCACTCATACAGTGGTTCAAGGTTGAGCCAAAATTTTATCCCCAAATCCAGCACAGATGCATAAGCTCTTCCCCATGGGCACAGCCAAAAAATAGGGTTTGATAAAGCCAAAATTACATACTACAACTAAACAATGTGGAAGGAGGGGAAAGGCCAAAAGTGAGCAGGAAATTAAACTTGTGCAATTTCAAACCGACCTCCCAAATCTCAATTGTAAGGACATTCATCAGCAAGCTGAACAAATCTCTCACCTTTTATATGATAAAGGGTGTGATGCTGAATATTAAAAACCTACTACTCAAATAAGGTTCTTCCTCAAATATCTTATCAGAACTCTAATGGCAAGATATATCCTTTAGTGATTATAGGCTCAAGATCACTTCAAGGTGTCACTATCCACACTTGTTACAAACTAGGCACCTTGGAAGTCCCTCAGGCAAATGGCCCCACTCCACATGATATAACCTTGTTTCTTTATTCAAACATCTCATTAGCACTCTAGTGGTTAGATACCCATCAGTAATTATTGACAGAATATGGATCTTAGTGTCCATATCAAGTTCCATTAAAATGCATGAACAAAGCAAGAGTGTTGCACTGCGCATGATCTAGCCTAGAGCCCCATTACTAGGGTTGAATTCTTTCAGAAGTTGTCCCAAAAAATTGATTGGATGATGGGTAGGTGAGGTCACCTAGTTAAGGTTCACAATTATACATAAAATCACACCCCATGAATTGTAATTGAAGCATTAGCCAAGTTATATGATGAAGAGTCATTCAATTGTTTTTATATGCTTGACAAACTAAGTGTTTCCTTTTTTTTCCCTTTTTTCTTGTTTGGTTGGTACGTAGTCTTAACCCTATACGGTGAAGAAAAATTTAATATAACATACAAATTTACATGGCAAACTAAATGTTTGCTTCCTTTCAAGGTTAAATGCGTAGTCAATGTTGAAGTGTCAAGTATGGTGGTGGTGATAACCTAGTTCATACTAAGGTGTTGTTTTATTTAGAAAGATAATTAATATTTGTTTCATATTAGAATTATTCGTAGAATGCTTAGATAGAAGATGAAACCTCTCATCATGGGTTCAACTAGGGTTGAAATGTTAAATGACCATTAAATTTGTAAACTGATTTGCATTGACCGTCACACTCAAGATCAAACTTTTTTTTTAAACTTGTGAAAGTGCTAAAAGGAGTTTAATCTTAACTATGATGTCCAAGACAAATTTTGATATAGGCCACCTTCCTTTATTTATTAACACACCCTTTACAATCACATTAAGTGTCAATCACAACAATTTCATGCTAAGTGTTAATGTTTGGTCAAAATTTTAAAGGATTTAATGGATAACAACAAAGTGAGGATGAAAAGACCAATTGTGTACAAAATGAGAATTGGATTAAGAAAGACTTTTTAATTAAAGGGATAAAAGCACAATAGGGTTATCACACTTCATGTTAATGCCATCAAGTGTTAAAAGTTAATTATAGTACCTATAAGTATTTTTGGTGACATATAGTTTTATGCAAACACTTTAATTTTTTCCATCCCAATCCAATGATCAAAATGTAAAATGATTTACAATTGCTTCAATTTGCAACCATTATAAATTTGATCCAATAGTCAAGATCTAAAATGGTTGTATAGTACAGTACATATCATTTGGAGCTAATTTTTTAAAACATTTATACTTTTGATTCCATGCCATGTTAATAACAAAAGTTAAATGTAAAAAAAACACAACACCCTTTTCATATATGTGCAATTCTTTCACTTCAAGGTGGGTTTTTTTAAGAAAAATAAAATCATAATGGTTTTAAATAAATTTGATGAGTGGCATACATTAAATAAATTTGGTAAAATTGTCAATACCATTGGAATTTAATAGTTTGTATCAATATCATTTCTCACCCAAAGTTTCATGCAAAACTACCAACTACAAACTCACTTTTGAAAAACATTTTTAATTTTTCGTACTTTGTAAGGTATATAATTTTGTGATAAATATATTCATAAATCTTCATCATTTAATTTTTTTATAAAATTGGCTAGCCCAAGTTCCAAACTAATCAAATATCCTCAAATCATTGCAACAAATCATGGTTTATTTGACCAAAAAATGACATTTGCCAACTTGATTAACCAATCATATTAAACAAATTGATTTTGATATGTTCAATTTGACTAAGTCTTTTTGGTTGGGTTCACTATTACAATTTATGATTTTTTCCACTAGGTTTTTTACTAAAAAAAATCCAAAAGTGACAAGCATAAAAAAAACCACCATGTCAACGTGAACAAGTTGTTTTGGCCATGTCCTGCATGATTAGGTAATCAAATTCTCATTTTGATTAACAAAGTGACTAACTAAATGACTGATTATTCAACTGATAGATAGTGGACCATTTGACTAAGTCAAATTTATACATAAATTAAAATCATTTTTTGGATTATTATTTTTAAAATTGATAGGTAAGTAGGTAGGTAAATAGGTAGGTAGGGCTAACGTAGCTTAGCCTAGCTTAACCTAACCTAACCTAACCTCACCAAGCTACCTTAGTCTAACCTACCTACCTTACCCTTCTAAACATGCAGATAGGTTATAAGTATAAGGAATTAAACCTCAAACCTTCACAATGATAAACCAAGTGCTTACTAATTGATTACACCAATAAAGGTGTTCAACTTTTATCAACTTTTTTATTTCATGTCATTAAACATAATGGTTAAACTTAAATGACAACTAGTGGTTAAATTTAGTGATTCAAAATAATGGTTAAAACCTAGTGGCTAAACTCAACAACTTAAATTAATCGCTAAACCTAGTGGTTAAATTCAATGATTTAAACTAATGACTAATCTTAGCGCCTAAATTCAATGACTTAAATTAATAATTAAACATAATGGCTAAAAGTCAATGATTTAAACTAATGGCTAAACCTAATGATTAAACTCATCGACTTAAACTAAAGGTTAAACCTTATGGCTAAATTCAACGACTTAAATTAATGGTTAATTTTAGTGGCTAAATTCATTGATTTAAACTAATGGTTAAATCTAGTGGTTAAATTCAACAACTTAAAATAATGGTTAAACATATTTCATTTTAAAATTTAAGCTAAACCTTCTCGGCAAAATTTACTAGCCAAACATATTGATTAAACCTTGGCTAAACTTAGGTTAAACATAATGTCTAAACATAAATTAAACCTAGTGGGTAACTATAATGGTTAAACATATTAAATAAACCTAGGATATATTTAGTGGTTATATTTAGTGACTAAATTTAGGTTATACTTATTGAAAAAATTTAATAGTTCAACTTAAGTTAAATCTAATGCCAAATTTAGTGACTAAACACAATGGCTAACATTAATGGCTAAAATTTGGTTTAAATTTGTGTAAACCTAAGGGCTAAATCTAGTGATTAAACATAATGGCTAAACCTAATGGTTACATCTAGTGGCTAAAATTAGGTAAGTAAGTGGGTGGATAGGGAAATAAATAATATGTTAGTAGATGGGTAGGTAAGTAGGTAGGTTGTATGAATAAGAAAAATATAAATAGGTATGTAAGTAAGTAGGTGAAAAGGTATAGGTAGGTAGGTAGGTAGGTAGGTAAATAAAAGGTGGGTGGGTGGGTGGGTAATAGGTAAATAAGTAACCAAATGGATGAGTAGGTAGGAAGTAGATTCATAAGGTAATAGACCATGTCATATTTGACTAAAGATCATTAGCCATCTTGACTAAATGTTCAACTTGATTAAAGACCATTGGTCATTTTTATTAAGGATCATTAGCCATTTTTTCTAAATGTTTAATTTGATTAAAGACCATTGGTCATTTTGACCAAAGTTATAAAATTTGACTATATGTATCTAGTCAAATGAACCACTATAATCAAGTTAATTAATGAACAAATACATGTGTCATTCAAGCCCTTGGCCTTTAGTCAAAATGTACATGTCCAATAGTCAAAATGACAAGTTAATCAATTTGAACCTTTTAAAAACCATGAATTATAATAATGGTTGTTTTTGCTATTCATATGGGATTGGGTAGTGAAAAAATATATAATTTGTTCATATTATTTTTTAATTCATTCTTAAAATAATTATTATTTATTTATTTAACTACCCACTTTACTTAACAAATATGCCAATACTAGTGGTAACCCGTGCCTGCAAGGCACGGCACGGCACTAAAGCAGCAATGACCCCTAATGACGACCCTTGAAACCCTAAAGCTCAATGACATTCTGCCATTTCAGAAAGTCATGACTATGGGAAATTCCTCATCAAAATTATTATGTTAGTTATTTCTTGGAATGGCCCATTTCGCCATGTAGGAAAAGAAAGTACGTTCCCATCGTACCCAATAGGGCATGAACGCATGTTTTCCCATCATTGTATTAGAGAGGGAGAAGACGTAAACGGGAGAGGAGAACAAGAAGAAAACGTTTGCACTGCAAGAAGACCACCCAAACGGTCCAACTGTTTATTTATTTAGCTACCCACTTTACTTAACAAATATGCCAATATACATATATATATAACCTACCTACCTAAGGAATTTAGGCTATGAAGTCACCAGGTAGCGGCTTAAATTGCAAATGTTAATATTTGAACTCCTCACCTCAATATTGAGGAGTTTAGTCTTTAACCATTGCACCACCACCTTGATAAGGTGATTTTTTTTTGTGAACATATTTATCTAAGTAGATAAGTAAGGTAATTTAGTCTAAGTAAGTACCAAGGTATATTAACTTAATTATATTGTACTAATATTATTTATTTATACTAGGTTATTAATGGGATTTTATAATTCTAATTTATTATCAATTTAAAATATTAATGTCAAAAATATTTATAAATTTATTTTTTACCTTCGATTATATTTCTTATCTACTTCATATGTAGCCTATGTACCCCAAATATAATTAATGCCCATAATAATAGTAATTTACTTACTTATTTACATACCTTATCTAATTAGTTAACCTATCTACTTAATTACCTACATAATTAAACTAATTATTAATGCACGAATAATAATTATGTATTTATTTACCTACCTACTTACCTTATTGTAACTTCATGCCCTCCTACTTATCTAGGACTTATTCACAACCTACAAGTATTTATGTAATTTTTTTTTCAAATTTCATGACTACATGTTTCATTTCACTACACACGTGTCATTTTTTATTAAAAGTGTTCATGTTGTTTCTTTTTTGATTCCATGTCTCATTTGATTACACCATTGTCCTTTTTCATTAAAGGTGTTCACTGTTTTGTCATATTTGATCATTACATCAATGTGTCCCAATTCATTTTGTATTTCATTATATACATTAGAAGAAATGTTATCCATTCTAACCATATTTTTGCAAATATTATGCAACTAATGTCCAAATCAACTAATTTTACGACTAACAGTGTGTTAGTCCTACATGTCCATGTACTTGCAACTTGTTGTAGTTGCATATGCAACTACAAAAAGGGTTGAACCAAATTCTAGTTGTAGATGCAACTACAACTTACAACTAATATGATTTTCATTGAAAATGTAGATGAAAAGTGAACAATGTCATCCAATTTTGATTGCATTCATCAATGGATGATAACATAATTATTTTTGTAACTACAAATGAAAGGTTTTTCAACTGTAATAATATATTCCATCACATGAACAAAAAAACATAGACCACATATGGCAAACTTTGTTATTTTTATTAGACTATTATCCCTTCAATGTACCCATCCATGGGTCTTTTTTGCAATTATCCATGGGTCTTCCATGATATAATAGCTAATAGCTAATAGTTTGTCACAAAAGGCTATTATAATCTAGTTGATAAATTAAGCTAACTTAATTTAATAGATTATGTTAAACTAAATAGGCCTATGTATATTAGTAGTTTAGACTAGCTTGCATACTTAATTAATTGGCCTAAATTATCTATAGGTAATAGTAGGTTAATTTATTAGGTGTAGCTAATAAGCTAAGTTATGAAGGTTAGACCATTAATTAATTGGTAAATCAAATACTACATAATAAGTAGGATAGGTAATAGGTAGGCAGGGAAGTTAAACAAGAGGTATTTTATTTTATGGATATGTCATATTGGTTTTGTAATAATTTATAAAATAATTAGTTATGTTAAACAATCAATTTATTAAATGTAGGGTAGGAAATTAATTTATTAGGTAGGATAGGTATTAAGAGGTAGTAGGTAGGTAAGTAAACTAAGCAAAAAATATTTTATTTTATGGATATGTCATAATGTTTTTGTATGGGACAAAGGATGTGTTAATGTTGTAATGTTGTAGTGTTTCCCTTTCATTAGAATTATCCCATATCTTTTGTTTACAAATTCAAACTTGTAAAGTATATAAGTAGGTGAAGGAATGGACTAGATTCATGGTATGCACTATAAACATTGTGCATGTGCCATTTACAATGAGCCAATCAAAAGGCTTGTCCACAACAAAATAAATAAGATCCTACCTACCTATTTAACCTATGTTAGCTAACCTATCCTACCTTAGCCTAGCCTAAAATAGGTTGCCTATTATAATTTAGCCTAGGACAAATTTTAATTAATTAATTAAAATAATTACTTACTATAGTTATAATATTGAATTATTGTAATTATAATATAATTACTATAATTATAATATCTAATTACTATAATTATAATATATCTTTTTTGAAAAAATGGAAAATTGCCGCATGTTTTATGGCCTAAGCTTTTGAAATTACAATGTGGTTAAATCCTAACCACCTATTAATGGCACATTTGGTAGCATGTGACTATCCCAAATGTAATCACAAATGTAATCACAAATTAGGGTTCCATGTCATACTAAAAATCATCCATGGCAATGGATGAGAAATTTTGTTTTAGTCGTAAGGTTTATGACAACATTTTCAACTTCATGGCCATGTCATGTCTTTTGCACTCGATTGTCTCATGGCATTTGTCCAAGGCAACTAGGTTATTTTTAGTTACATGTGTCCATTATGACTATAAATGAGTTGCAAATTTAGTCATTGATTTTCAAATTTCTTTTAGTGATATATTTAATTAACTCAAATAAATTTACCATGGTGAAAATGGCTGACCTCCTAATGAATGAGGACCAATTATTATGGACAAATGAAGTCATTAATAGCTAATCAAATTCATAAATAATTAATCAAATTCATTAATACACTACAAGAAAAGGTGTCCCTATACGCCAAGTGATTTCACTAGATTTTGAGTGAATTCATTGGTCTTAATAAATGTGGATTAGTTGAAAATTAACAAATTCACCGGTCTTATGAATGGGGACTAGTGAAATGCACTCACATTTTGTAGTAATGATAGTTAATATAATTCACTAATAATTAATGCAATAAATTAATTTTTCATTTCATAACTAGGCTAGGTGGCTAAACCTAACCACCCACCCATTTAATCTAAGTTAGGTACCTAGGAACATAGCTTAACCTAAGCACCTAAGAACTTAAGTCACCAATTTAGGATGTAAATGTGAAAGTTTAAACCTTTCACCTCCTTTCATTTCCATGCTTAAAAAACAAGTCTTCAACCATTGGACAATTATATAAATAAATGAAATGATTTATTATCACATATTGTTATGCATATTTTTTTCTTAACCTATGTGTAGGTTATCATAAGTTAGATTCCTACATTAATTTTAGGCTATTCCAAAGTTAATGTAAGTTAATTTATGTTATTTTATTTTAAGGTATACTAGGTTATTATGCCTTATGTCACTATCAATTATTCCACATATTCTATGGTATTGTGCACTCAAAGAAATTTGGAAATAAACGACTACAATTTTAGTCACAAAAGACAAATATTTAATCGCAATGGACACATGCGATTGCCCATTGTGTAGTCGCCTTGGACAAGTGGCAAAACACATGTAATTGCAAAAAATGTCTAAGTGGACATTAGTTGCAACTATAGTCACATACTACTTGCAACTACAGTGGATTTTTCATCCATTGACGTGGAACATATAATCATAGGACTATGCGACTATTGTTGCGACTAGGTTGATGTGGCATTAGTAGTCATAAGATTATGTGACTGCATTTGCAACTAAGCTATCATATGGTGCCACTTATTGCAACTTGGACAATTTTAATGCAGCCATGTGGTAATTTATAAATTGTTGGGTTAATGCAATTTTATTCTATGCTCTCATGTAATAATTTTTGACACATGGCATTATTTAATTTATGACATTTATTAGAAAATTAACATATATTGATTACAAGGTTTGACATGTGGCACATTATTGTTATTTTGTAAATAAATAAAATGTAATCCCACCACCAAATGACACATGGCAAATGAGTAGGTAGGTAGGTAGGTAGGTACTTAATAAACCTACCATTACTTATTCAAGCTTGCTAAGATCAAAGGTTGTAATTAAAACATGTTATTTATGGTAATGGAAACTAGCTTTTTCAATTGGTTATTTCAAAGTACTCTTACTCATGAGGAGTACACTTAATGCTTATGCATGCACATCTTAAATAGTTGCTCACATTGGACTTGTGGACAAAGAATTTGGGATAAATCTCAACGGGAAAAAAATTGTACCAAACTTTAAATCTTCTAAGGGAATTAATTTAAGTAAGTTGCTAACTAACATATATAGAAATTTAAACTCTAAGTAACTATTTAGTTTAAGAAAATATCAAAATAAAATAATAAATATTTAATTACCCTAAAATAAGCAAATAGGCAACTAATTTAAGACAATTTAATTTAAATCTGAATACATTTTTTATTAAGATCAAAAAACCAACCAACATTAATACATAAGTAAAAGCATGTAACCTGGTTATTTAGCTTAATTAAAATACTTCAACAATATTTTAATAGATTAATTAGGTTTAGGTAGGTACATAGGTAATTAGCCAATGTAGATAGGTATGTAGGTAAGTGCGTAGATAGGTAATTAAACGAATGTAGTTAGGTAGGTAGATAGGTTGGCAAGTAGGTACCTAGGTAGGTAGGTAGGTAGGCAACTAGGTACCTATGTAGGTAGGTAAGTAGGAAGGTAAGATGGTAGGTAGGTACATAGGTAAGTAGACAAGTTGGTAGGTAGGTAGGTAGGTAGGTAAACAGGTAAGCAAGTAGGTAGGAGTAAGGTAGGTACATAGGTAGGTAGACAAGTTGGTTGGTAGTTGTAACCACAATTAAGATCACCCAAATGGTATTGACTTGTGACACACATAATTCCATGACTAAAATTGAACCCTAATCACAAAATGTCTTAGTCATGAATGTCATGTTTTGGTGTAGTGGACATTTGGCCTCCCTTGGATGAAAATATACAACCCTTCTAGAAATCCAATGCCAATAATTAATGTTTATACACAAGTTCATTATAATGCAAACTATAAGATGTCATGTACATGGTCTATTCATTACTATACAAGTGGAAGAAACAATCTATAGTTCCAAAAGTTAGAACTCTAGTAGTTGCAAAAACAACTACGTTTTCATCCATCCATGCACACATTCCAAAATGGATGTAAATTTACACTTTTTTCTACTTTTTCCATCCAAACCTAAAGTAGTTGCACATTCTAATCACATTTTCAACTATACTTACCTTATAGTTGCATTTGTGACTATCATAATATCATATGCCACTATAGTTACTTACGACTACACTGACACATAGAATTGAGCTACCATTAGTCACAAAACTAGTTGATTTAGACACTACTCATATGGATAGTCACGACCATAAGGTTGGAATGGACAATATTTTTTCTAGTGGTGCCTTATGTTATTCCACCCTTAGATATTTTCAAATATTTGAAATCATTCCACTCTAGGTTATTTAAAGTTATTTCACCTTAAGTATTTTAAGTTCTTATACTTTAATTATTTTAAGTTATTCTAAACTATGTTATTTTTATCATTTTAAGTTAATCCGCCTTAGGCTAATAGAAGTTATTATAGGATATTCCACCTTACATTATTTTTGACTATTTTACCCTATGTTATTTTTTACTATCTTCGATTATTTCAACTTAGGGTATACTAGGTTATTTTATTTTAATCTTTTCATGATATTTTATTTTAAGTTTTTTTTGGTTTTTTTTAATTTTAAGATATTCCACCTTAGGCTAGGTTATTTTACATTAGGCTATTTTTGGTTATTTTAAGCATTTTAGGTTATTGATCTATCATAGGTTTTTTTAGGTTATTCCACCTTAGGTTCTTTTAGACTATAATCTTAAACTATTATATGATATAATGTATAATAACCTAGGGTATACCCTAATGTGTAATAGTTTAAAATAACTTAATATAACCCAAAATATAACTTATAATAGTTGTAGGTGAAAGAGCCCTAAATTACTAAAAATAAACTTGGTTAGAATAGTGTTAAATAACTTAAGTAGAATAACTTAAAATAATTTAATGTGGAGTGACTTAAAATAGCCAAGAAAAACTAAGGGTAGATAACCTAAACTAGTTTAAGGTGGAATAGCTTAAAACTGAAAACTTTGTCTTTTGTAGAGCCACCATTTTTCATAAGATCAATTTTGAAGTAAAATCCTCATGTCAATATTCCATCAAAGTGTCAATTAATGAAGAATATTTTGCTAATGTTAGACAAAAACATCAACAAAAATAATTTCATATTTGAAATTCTTGAATTTGGTGACATTTTCACTATGAGTTTTAATTACATGACAATCACAAATAGAAATGTGGGTTTAGTTCATTAAAAGTTTCATTAACCATTTGAGTGAAATCATCACTAATTCACTAAAATAAAAATTTAGTTAATTCACCATCTCTTTTAGTGATCAACGACATATTATTATGAACAAGTGAATTTTTTAGCATGTGATCAAATAGGTAATTGACATGTGGCAATGTAATTAACTTATATTTTTTATATACTTGTTTTTATCATGATTTTATTTTTCATATTTTATACAATCAACATACATATTTTGGTATTAGGGTTTGAACATTGGTCACCAAGGAAACAATCTATTGTCTTTGCCAAATAACTACCTTTTATCATCGTAACACATGTTGTCGAAAATTGATCATATCACAATTACACCAAATGTTTTTATAAATCAAATTTTGAAATTTTTTTTTTCTCATATTTTGTTCAAATGAAACAAATGAAAAATAATTCTTAAACTTTTTTTAGAAATCTCCACATTCATGGTGAATAAACATACAAAATTACAAATAATTTGAAAGAAAAAACATTTGAATGTCATTGTCTAACAAAAATTCAGAACACATTTTTTCATAAACAAAAAGATGATCTAGTTCACTTTTAAGGCTTCCTAGTGAATTGGGTTAATGAAATAGACTCACTTTTTATAGTAATGAATTGAAAGTTTAAAATGAAATATGGAAATTTGATTGAACCTTTGAATTTTTTTTATATTGTTATTATTATCTTCATTATAATCAAACAATAGCATGTTCCCCTTATAGCCTACATTTAATAGCTATATTTGCTAATTAGAAGGTCTATGTAGAAAGGTTTTTTAAATTTACACAAATCGGAAAAATTCCTAAATGATTTTTAAATGAATCTTTGAAATTCACTTACACCTAAACTACTTGAAGGACCCTTTTTTCATCATGGACTATTTTCTTGAATTTCGAAACAAGTCAATAGATCTTTAGAATGTCTTTCACCAAGAATGCTCGAAAAACTCTACCTTTTAAATCATTGAACGAGCCTTTTAAGACTTTGAAATCACCTTTACTAATGGTGCTTGTTGGAGCATTGCCTTTTCAATCATTGAAGTTATCGTGATTACCTCAACCACATAAAATCAAATCAATTAAACCCCTTCAAAACTCAATACATGAATAAGAGAAATCCAACAATCATATAATGATATGCAAGTGAGGGTTTGTGTAACTTGACAAATTATATAAAAATTCTTTAGACAATCAAATAATTTTGAAGATGTCATCCTTATTAATTCTTGACTTTGCTTATAAAAAAAATTATAATTCAAATGTAAAGCTTTAAACATTTCACAAATTAAAAATTTACACAAATCAATTGCATAAAACCTAACCTCTAACTTGCTTTGGGCCTTCACTCCAAAATTCATCAATTAAGGAACACAAATCAAAACAACAAAATTTATCAAAACAAATGAAAACTTAAATTTTTTTGTGAACATCTTTAAATGCTTTGGAGTTTTTGAAAAAAAAAATGAACATATATGACAACATATTTTTAAGGACATAAAAACAAAAAAATCTACTTTTTATATTAAAATGGCAATTCATATTCACACAACAAATTTACATTTATCTAATTTTTTTTATTCTAAAAAATTAAAAAAGATGATTCCAATACTAGAAAAGGATTAGAAGTTTCAAGAACCATTCAACCAATTGCACCTTTTAAAAAGAAGTTGAAGAATATTCTAACATTGAATATATTTACATTAAAATTGAGAGGTGTTAAGTGTAGGGTAAATAACCTTCTCAAATACACTAATTCAAAATTAGTTTGAACCAATGTGTTTCAAACATGTTTGTTAGCATGTAAGTTTTTTTTGGCATGTCTTGAGCATATATAACCATCTTTGATGTTTTTAAAAATGTTTTGATTCATGATGTTTATTTTTATCACATTTTGTGCATGATGTTTTTTTTGGGGTAAAGTCTTGAAATTTTGGAAGCTTATAATTTCTATTAGACATTAACCAAAATGGAACATATGACACCATTATTTCAAGCCCTCATAAAAAGATTTCAATGTTGTTGTGTGAATATTTTCAGTCAAATATGATTTGATTTTTCAAATTACACTCCAAGTGGTTTGGAGTATTTTCAATAACATGTCTATTAAAAATATATTTTTATTTTTCCAATGCTAAAACATTCAAAAACATGGCATACAAACTAAAACATTTTGAAACATTTAAAACAAAAAAAAATGATAAATCTGAAATAAACAAACAAACAATTTCAAAACATTTGAAACATGTGCAATCATTTGTAACTAGTTCTAACATGACAACTTGTTTTATACAAATGGTTGATGGAAATTTTTCCAAACTCTTCGAACATGTTAAATAATGGAAGGGTTGAAATAAAACGGCAATTGAAATTTCCTTAAACATGGGACATGGTTTAAAACATGTTTGAAACATTTCAAATGAAGGGAAATATGAAAATTTTGAAACAAACTAATTATTTTGAATATATTTCAAAACTTTCTTTCAAAACATTTCAGATGTTTTTCAAAAATATAAAGATCATTAGATGGAAACATGTTTTTAACCCCTCAAACTTCAATCCAATTTTTTGTTTAATATCAAGAAATAACAAAAAAAATTAAATAGGGAAATTTTCAAACTTTTGAAACATTTCATAATTTATGAAACTTTTGTAAAACATGGAAAAAATAAATTAAATTAAACAAATATAATGGATTGTGACATTGAAGGATTGAAATTTCAAACCAACAAAGAAATCAAAAGCAATAAAATAAATGAACAAGAAATGAAGCTCATCGACAAACATTAAATAACTAACAATTTTATTAAAAAAATAATTTATGGAAAAAAAAAACAAAGAAAATAATAAATACTTGCAAAACCAACAACCAAGTCAAAATGAACAAAAAACTCAAAACTTTCAAAACTTGGAGTAAAGACGGATGCCATGTTCAAGTAGCTCAAAACATGACACCACGAAACTTTAATTTTTAAAATGTTTTTAAAGCTTTGAACATTGGGGATTCAAAGCATTTGAAAGTTCAAGACATGACACCCAATCTACACCATGTTTCAAATGTTTGGGTAGTTTGGTTGTCCTCCTAAAGGTGCATTCACACTTGGTGTTAGGGACTCTAGGGTTGAGTCCCCTAACACCGTGCTAGCCATTTAGGACATAAACCTTGTTGCCATGAAAATTATAGGTTAAGCTAACATTCACTTACCATTGAGCTATGGCCCATTTAACATTGGGGGCCACCTAGGATGCCACTTAGATTTTCATTTAACATTGATTTAACATCAAGTGTGAATGCACCATAAGTGTATCATCTCTCATGCACATTTTAAAGACATGTCACTCAAATAAGGTCGAGGGAAGGTGCAATTTGCCTCCATTTTGTCCCTATAACAAATTGTAAGGCAATAATATTATAATATAACCCCAAAGCACTAAGTTCACGGTTATAAAGGCCTATGAACATGAAGCCTACAAAGAGGGCCCGACAAGTAGGTGTAAAGAGGCCTTACGGGCAAGGCATAAGGTGCCCCTCACACTTGTAACGTTGTGATCTACATTGGTTTAGCCTTATGACAATCATTGGCCTTGTGCTTTACAATGGGTTAAGGCCCGCAAGCAAGGGACAGTCCCCAAAGCCGGGCCTACTAGTACCAACCAAGGTGAAATTTACTTGACTACTACCTACCATCTCATCCTAGGCTAGGCCCTAATATTTGGGGATACCTCAACCCTAGGGCTTTACCCTAGAGAGAGAGAGAGAGAGAGAGAAAGACTTGCTGCCCAAACCATGAAAAAAATGAAAACAAAAAACCAAAGAAGTTACCACCTACCTCCTCACTCCATGGCTGCATCATAAATATAGCAAAGAAGTTACCACCTAGCCGCTCACGCTCTTGTTGCAAACCCCAACAACCCCCCCCCCCCCCTTGGTTCTTCCTTCCCCCCCCCCCCGCACCCCCCCGTCCCCCCCCTCTTTCCACCCCTCCCCCC
>Ga0116227_10000290_pt1 | contig 93111 bp, 67 predicted proteins | sample S1TSphgellanicum_FD_89693 | JGI IMG/M metagenome (GOLD analysis project Ga0116227, IMG submission 89693) | Host-associated microbial communities from peat moss isolated from Minnesota, USA - S1T2_Fb - Sphagnum magellanicum MG | ecosystem: Host-associated > Plants > Peat moss > Unclassified... | reverse complement strand
GTCAAACTTAGCCTGTTCCAAAAAGTTAATCAAAGACTTTGCTTGCCATTCCAAATTGTCAAATATGAGTTACATCCTTCATCAGACACCTCCTCCAACCTCTTCCCACCCCCACAAAAGCAATGAGGCTAAGCCATTAGGCCCTTTAAGTTTATCAAGTCAATAGCAAACTTTGCCCCTCAGCTGGGAGGTCGAAATTTTATTAGTCTTATTCAACCAGACAAGATGGTTACCATACGAGCACCATCTTCCAATCTCTAGGAATACATGTCTTCTGTACCCATGATAACACTAAGTCTATGACAAATTTCATCCCTCACCCTCTTCAAATTCTTCCATCATACTGTTCCTTAATCAGTAATCAACAAATACACAAGATATCTATTCATACATTGGGTTTCTAGTGAGGATCACCATTTTCAACTGAATTTACTGTTTGCTTCAAATTAAACTTGATAAGAAAGGCATTGATCAAATAGGTGCAACAAGTTCAATACATCACCAGCACCAACTCGTGCTGTTAGGGTCTCTTTCTGTTGCCCCACTATGGACTAGGCAACCAGCGGTAAGCAGTGAAAACAGGCAAGTTACCGTGAATAAGTAGGTAGTCAAGGCACCAGAGCAGTGAGACTATTCACAGTAACCAGCACTCTTGAGTTGATTACCAGACATAACTGTTTGTATGAGAGCATCAAGTTTACTAGCTATTGGACATAGAGGAGGCCGAGTTATGAGATTCAACAAACTAGTCACCAGGATTGTGCAGAAGGCACTTGGATTCATGATATAACTAGGGACCTCTCATCCTATGGTGTATTGTGACGTTATGAACAATCACTTATGATCACAGATTTTGCTACAACAGTAACTTTTCATCGCATAATTTCAACTGTACCTAGAACCACCTGGCTTCTCTGCAGATCTATGGAACTAATTTTTACCTTGGATCAAAAGAGGTTGGAATATGGGAAAAGACAATGGATGAACCAGAACTTAGAACCTTGTTGCAATCATTTTTTCATATGATAGTTTTTTGAGGGAAATATGAAGCAACTTTACATTCTAGACAACTGGCGTAACCAACCTTGGAATTGATCTCTTACTAGTACCAGAACCTGGTTTCTATTCTTTTCTACAGTGGTGCCAGTTTTCTGGGTAAGGCAGAAATACCCTTCAAAAGACTAAACAAGCAAGCTGTGCTTTAGTAGAGTGGCCATTTTTCACATTTTTCTCAGTTCTATATAACAATCATATTTACATTATTTCCAACCTTGAACAATGTCATGTGGGTGGAACCAGACCAAGTTTTCAAACCAGACACAGAATAGAATCGTTCTTTGAGAAACCGAGCCAATACTAGAATCAGACTTTACATGTTTGAAGAACCAGGCTTGAAACCTCAATTCAATCAATGTCAGAAATGTAGCCATACCCAAAGCCTAAAGCAAAGAGTAAATATTACTTGTTCTTACAGATTTACCATTGTATCACAATAGTGGGCATCATGTTTCCATTCACAATAATCAGGGGCACTAGAGTGTGCAAGGAGAGGGTATCAACCCAGAGATGGAGTAGGGTTAGGGTTGTCATCTTCAGGTTGCAAATCTGTTCTTTCACTTTTTCTTCCTTTTTTTGCTTCTGCATGTAAAATGCAATGTAGTGGTAAGTACTTACTTTCTTCACACCGCAGTTCTATTATTATTTTGTTTCAAGAGTTTTTCTCTGTCAGAGCCCTCATATAAGAGGATTCTAGGATCTGCACCCTTTTCCTGTTTTGGCTTATCTTCTGGCATCATAACAGTCACAAACTTGCACTTGCACATTATCAATTGATTAGTTCTTGCAAGTTACTACCCCCAAAAAAGGGAGCAGACTTCATCATTTGTTTTTTTTCCCAAGTGGACATTGCTACAAGGTGTTTCAGCTTTGTCACCAGGGGTCATCGTAATTGTTATCATCAATATTGCAACGCTGCAAGGTCCAATTCCCTTGTTAGTGTTGCAAATGTAGTTGTAACTTCTTGTTAGTGTAGCATTACAATTTGGGTCTGATGCTGAGCATCTTCCTCCTAACATTTATCAAGGATCGGTCAGAGAAAACAAAAGGCAGCATAGATGGGTTTTTGTCTCTTCACATTCTATGATCCTGCTCCTTCATAAAGTGCATGCAGTTTGTACTTAGGTTGCATAATTACACCTCAGAAAACATAACAGGTATGGTTTTCCTTCATTTGCTTGAGAAGCTGATTCCACCTTCATTCACCCCAATCAGTCAATATAAATGTATAACACCCTTGATGCAGTGGAACTGAATTCAAACAGGCAGGACTATGCTGTCTTCAAAAATGACAAATCAATGCAGACCACTGTAAGGGACCCACATGCAAAGCAGGACTAAAAGAATAAGAAAAAAAGAATAGGAAAGAGAGGATTCTTAAGCTGCCTTTTTGTTTGCTTTACTCTTCCTTTGCAGACTCCTCCTGAGTTGCCCTTTTTGCTCTTCTTTTGACAGACCCATCCTTGACCACTTCTGCCTTTCTGTCACTCTCTCCATTAACAGCAGCAGCAGCATTTCCCTTCTGGACAGGTCGTTTTGGTGCAAATAACAGATTGAAGGCCCAAACAGACACCACTGTGCCCACCATAGGCCCAATCCAGTACACTGCAAAATGCTCCCATGATGTATGTTCATTGCTCACAAATGCCCATGCAAAGGCCTGCCCCATCACCCATCCAAAGTCACCAAAATCATCAGTATTTCTGGCTGTGTTTTTTCAAAGCATATCACCTCATAACGGGCTGTCATTAGCAGTAGAGGAGAAATCTTCAATCTACAACTTTCAGTCTGAAGTTGAACCACAGAAAGAAATCTGGCTAAAAGAATAATCAACTGCCTCATCAGAAGCCATCAGTGTCACTCAAGGAAACTATGACAGAATCCTTGAAAGATATGCAAACAGAACATGAACTGCCAATTACTAATCAAAACTATTCTCAATGAATCTCTTGCAGATGGTTGTAGGGTTCTACTAGAGTTGTCTGGATGAAACCCTAACCACCATAAGCCTGCAACATGACAACAACATGAAATAGAGTGAAAAGGAAAAAAAAAAGAAGCTCTTACATTAGCTGGGTTCATTGCAGGACCCGTGTATGCTCCTCCTGCCATCACCAGGATTATGGTAGCCACAACAATTATTCCTGTCTTTACACTTGGGCTACGTGGACCTCTCAAAATGGCCCACAACACTGTGAGAGTGAGTGCAAAAGTCAACACCGCTTCTGCTAGCAACCCTGTTGAGAGAGGCACTTTCAGCTTGGGGCCACCCAACGTATGTGAGTAACTTTTGGGCATCACCTCCAGTATAGCCAATGCTCCAGCCACAGCCCCAATCATCTGCACTCATGCATTATACCTCTAATGAGAATCAAGAAATCTCCATACCCATCTAACAAATTTCCACTAGCATTTTAGGCATCAATCAATCACCCACATACTTTTGGTTTTCCATGTAAGGCTCCAAATACTTCAAACATTGCAATTCAGCTCTCTCTGTGTATATTCTTCTGCAACTGGACCTTGTCACTTTCAATGTCATAAGAGCTACTACTAACATGGTTCACGTGATCAATCCTGCAAAGTTGCAAAGAATTGGCAAAAATTCTTCTGGAAAGATACGCTGCAAGTCCAGAAGATCCACAGAGGATACACATATTGTATACATATGTATCATCAAAATGGGTACCATACCTGGGCTGGCATGCGAATACCAAGAGAGAAAAGGGTGTCCTTGCTGACTCCAGCATAGGCAAAAGCCACCAGCGAAGTGGGGTTCCAGCTTGCACCTCCAAGTGCCTTTCCCAGCGCAGAAAACACAAAGATCAGGAGCGTAACGAGTGCCAGGACCACGTACAGCTTCCCTGAACCTCCTTGAAGTCCAATAATTGGTGCCAGTGCCGATGACACAGCCCCTAATGAGGCCATGGAAAACACCCAAAGGAATGTAATGGAGGCATCCGCCGCAGCTCTCGTTGCCAAACCCATCCCTCCTACTACTACAACAAAAAACAAAAGAGAGAAAAACCCAACACCACCACCACCCCAACTCTTCCCTCCTCCTCCTCTTCCCCCGACCCAAGACCTCAAATCCCCAAAAAAGAGCCCCAAAGTTCCAAATCACGTTAATAATCCTTTAAAAGAATCACTACCCAAAAAAGGAAAAAAAAACACAATAACAACTACCACCCAACTAACCAACCAACAAGAATGTGATGAGCTCTCTCTCTCTCTGTGACCTAATTTCCTCCAAATGAGACCAAGAAGGGCTCAAAAGATTTTGCTTTTCCGTGTGACAAGGGGAAGATCACCAACATCGACCGGCAACCACAATGCTGCAATTAAATGGGTGGCGAGATGTTTTCCTTTTTTGGTTGGGCAAGGACAAGAAGATCAAGAATAGAGCTTAAAGCTCATAGTAAACGAACGATGTTAAGGTGACAAACGAAGAATCTTGAGGTCGTAAACAGTCGCAAAACTCTCACCCAGGACTTCGAAAACGGAAACTTTGGAGTGTCGAAAGCAAGAAAGTCTGGGCCTCTGTGTCTCTTTTTCTGTGTCTCTGAATTTGGACTCATTTTCCCGAACTCGGGTCCTATATCCGCCCACTTTGAACCAGGTCCATTTAGAACTGGACCACCCCCCCTCATTACTCTCTCTCTCTATCTTTCTCTCTCTCTCTTTTGTCTTTTTTATCTGGCCCAACCTTCTTTTGTCTTTTGGGCTTTTTCTCTCTTTTCATTCATTTATTTGTGTCAGGTAAAGCCCAAGGGTGGTAAACTAAGTACCTTCTAAAATATGTGTTAGCATACTAATGTGATTATTTATATTACAAGATAAAATTGTTTAAAAAATAACCCTATCTTTTGGCCCTTTTTCCATCTTGAAAACTCTTTTCATCACTAAATGTTGATTTTTTTTTGCCAAGTGAGTAAATTTCACTTAAATTGGGTTTTGCATGTTGAATTTAAATATTTATTACACTGGATTCCAAATATTTGTTAAGTAGTTATAATAATAGTGACAACATCAATGAAAGGTAATTTAGCAATGAAGGCAAATTTAAAACTGAAGTTAAATTTTAGATTATCACCAACATTGGGGAAAGAAAGTTTTAGGTCATGTTTATTATGCTAGTGTTTTCTTTTTCAGTGTTGGGTTTTGATCTCACCTTGAGTTCAGCCCTTTTATGAGAAAACTGCAAACTTTTGATGCTGAATCCTTTTTCTTTTGAGGTTTACTTTATTGTACTAACCAGAGTTTGAAAGTTACCTTGATGCTATTATGGAACATGCCAAGTAGGGTTTACCCTGAACTATTGATTCACATCAGAATTAGAACTAACAAGGGGTGTGTCAGACTGTGGTCTTGCCATTTACACTAAAAAGTATTATCTTTAAGGCAAAAGAAGAATTATGGAAACTCAAATATTTCACCATGCGAAAATATAATCTTTCAAAAAACCCTCTAAAAGAAACCAAAATCCTTCAAGATATTATAAACTCTATAACTAATCTCAAGTTTCAATACAAGCCAAAATATCATCTTTCAAAAATCCTCATACAAAAATAGACCTATTATTACCTAGGAGCCAAAATCCCTTAAGCTACTATACTCTTATAATGAATCTAAACACAATATCCCTGCCTTGGTAGGCAAGGCCAATAATACCTTCATACTTCTGCTGGATAGTAGCACAAGACTGGAGTGTTCAAGATTTATTACTACTGTGTTTGAGTTTCATGATTGTGAGTGAGATCATTAATAGAGATGATCTTTGCCCAACAATCCTTCATGCCATAGCCATAGCCTTAAAACCCCAAACCCTAAACCTTGGAGATCAAGGAAGCAGGTGGAAGATTTGGGAAAAGTGATCAGGAAGGAAGGGGATCTGATGATGATGATGGTGTGTTTTTGGTGCTTGTAATAACAGTAAGACATACTGTCCCTATTGTGCACGAGTGAAGCAGTTGTTGAAGAGCTTGGGTGCCACAGGCAAAATTATTGAGCTCAACAATGAAAGTAAGTTAGTTTTTTGCTCTTGATAATCTCCACAGCCCCTGTTTCGAATGCAAGATATGAACTGAGAAGCTTGTAGTGATCATACACATTTTTGTGAAGCTGTTTTATCTTCAGTTCTAGAGTCTAAGTTCTTTCTTTGTGGGCTAAGGGTTTGGGGTTTAGATGTGAGTGGACTTTCTTGTGGTGCTTTTGATTGAAAGACTTGGAAGTCAGTAAGAGGGCTGTGATTGGATGTAGCATCATCATGCACACAAGTGCTAATCATGTTCTATCTATCTGTTGGTGATGCAGATGATGGAGGTGCAATGCAGGCAGCTCTAGTAGAAATCTCAAAACAGCACACTGTGCAGCTCTAGTAGAAATCTCAATACAGCACACTGTGCCCAATATCTTCATCAAGGGCAAACACCTTGGAGGTTGTGATGGTTAGTAGTACCCTTAGACTCTTTGAAAGGATAATAATGACAAACACATTGTTGTCTCATCTCCATGTTGTACATGGTCTGTACACTGTGTTTGTTTTGTGGGAACAAACTCACCAGAATTATTGTACTACTGTTGTTTGTGGTAAACTGCAAATGAGGGAAGGCAGTTTGTATTCCTTGATTCTGAATAGTAGTCATTTGCAATGGACTTGTGTGTGTGTGTGTGTGTGTGTGTGTGTGGATACAGTTGCAGCATACGGAAATGGAACATTGTTGCCTTTGTTGAAGGATGTAGGTAGGTGCACTGATGAGTGTTGAAACATAGATGGAAGACTTTGGACTGAAAGATATGTCCTGACAATTTACAAGGATATCGCTGGCAGATGTAATGTACTGCCCTGGAAACTGCAGATTTCTTAGAGCACCAAGGCATTGGATTGTTGTTTCAGATATTGTGACTTTGATTGCAAATGGCTGGTTTTAGGAAAGAGATGATCACCACCAGAGTTTTAAAATTGTTGCAAATTGCAAAAAAGATAACCTAGACATTAATTCAAATTGTCCAGTTTTGCAGTTGTCATTCTGCAAACACTTGTGAAACCCAGCAGTAAAGAGGAAATGAACACAACATCCGTTCACAGTAGTGATTAGGCTCCTACCCTCTAAAGACTCTGTTATTAAAGAGGACAAGAGGGTTGATCAATAAAGACAAATTTCTTTTCAGAAGTTCAGCATCTGAACTCTTGGGAATGCTTTCATATGGAGTCTTGTAAGTGATTCCAAGAAACTTCCCTGGAAGTTAGTATTATCCTTTTGACACTAATCCTTATGAATGGCACTCCCCTTTCTCTAATTCCAATGATGTATAATCACCAACAATTTTGCTACAATTTTGCTTGCCTGTACTAAATGTACAAATTACCCTTCAAATGTATGTGATATAAGTGAGTCCATGCCTGAGAGTCCGTGCGTGAAGACTCTTCCATTTGTAGGGGCTTTCATTCATTTACCCTGACTGTTTTGTATCACCCTGTAAAAGATTGTTCCAGTTCTGTTCTGTTGTCACAAATGGTTCCAGAAGTAGACTGTCCTTTCCTCCCATCAAAATGTAATTTCAATACTGGAAATCATGTCATAGTGACCAATCTCACCCATAGATATACAGTAATTACAGAGCATGAAGTATTCTGCAGCAGGGCTTATTGTCAAACCTACATGGGATTATAATATCAAGATGACCCTGTACACGATGCAGCCATCAAAGCTTATAATTAACCCTGAGGCAGAATTTTTAAGTTTATAATCAAAGATTATATGCAGAAAGTGTCATGTCCTACCTAGCACCGAACAATATGCAGCCTCAAACTTGTACACAATAAGTCCTGAACAAACAACTACCTGTATAGTTGCTAACATAGTGTTTCATGTTCCAAAATCAAGCTCACCCAAACAGCAGGAATCCAAGCCTAAACTAAAAATCCAAGACATGAGAATACAACTGCACTTACTTGGTCATAAGCATGATTTGGAATCCCCAAATAAAAAAGACAAGACTTCTTGTGATTACACAAAATACAAAATACCTGCTCTTTGCAGGCTAGAGATTTGACAGTACATGCATTAGGTATAAAAAAAGATATTACCACAGAGGGAGGCATAAATGGCCAAGAGAAAATCAATGCTTGGCTTCAAAGAGAACTCATCAAATCAAGTACAATGATGTGTTTTACACAGCAATTCATAAGTCGAGAATAGATTCACATATATCAGTATCTCATGACCATGTTTGCAAGTAGCCACCAGGAAAATCCAAGTTCTAGTCATTTAGACAACTAGGTAGAAATTGGGAAGATCATACCAGAGAGGACAAAGGTTCTGTCCAAAATCTGTTGACAAAGGTTTGTAGATACAGATCCTGGAGGCAAAACAAAATAACGTCCAGAATCCAAAATAGAGGAATGCACATATTCATTGACAACAGAAGAATTAAAAATGCTAATATGTTCTTGGCAAAGAGCTACTATCTACCCCCCATTAATACAACTGTTCACTGTATGACCTATACACAACAAATACAAATCCTTACTCACTTTTAGCCTTCTTAACATATGAGTCCATGACTTCAGCCACCACAACCATGAAGAATTGCTCATTCGAAGTGGGTAGCATCTTCTCCTCAGCTTCCTCAAGCATCAACTCAATGGGTGACTTTTTGTCAAGTGTTTTCCGACACATCATGGATCCAACTGCAAAAGGTGTTAAACCTGCTGCTGCACCTTTCTTCAATAGCATGGTTGAGATACGGAGCACACGTGCACATGCAGAACGTAATGACCAACCATGTTCCCTCAGAAGTGCAATATCCTGCTCTGCATCCAATGATGCAATGTACTTCAAAGTGGATTCCTTGAATGGAGCATGTGCTTGAGGCCAGTATAGCCACTCAAAGGTGCAATCTTCAAACTGCAAAGATAGAGTTACACACATCAGAGGAGGAAGAAGAAAGTTCCATGGCAAAACCAAGTGCAAAATGAAAGTTTGTCCAGAAAATGCAAAATCAAACAGCATGAGGTAAATGAACAAGAATGCATCTTTTGCAAATCCATCTTGTTCACAATAATCGCAACAACTAGATATCTTTGTCAGGTTGTTCAGATGTGGGAATTTCTCACCTTTTCTGGCAGGCAGTACCCATGGTCAATTGGGACAAGCTTGATGGAGTTGTTAGTGTCTCGGCAAGCAAGGATGTTACTCCCATTGCGATCAGTGTTAGCAAGTCTCATGTCAAGAACAGCAATCTTATGCACCTCATCTACAGGGAAGTTAGCAGGACCCATGTCTTCACAGTTGCTAAATGCAGGCACAAACTGCTGCAAAGAGCCAAGCTTTGGCTTCCTGGGGAATTTCCAGCTGTCATCTGAAGAATAGTGGAAGGCCTCATGAGAGCAGCGCACCATCATGGTTGGAGGAACACCTGCTAACCCTGGCAGGTTCTTTCCCAGAGTCGATCGTCGTCCTTCAGCCGGGTGATCCAAAATGTATGCAGCCACTTCCCTGAAGGCACCTTCACCAATTCTTGTACCTTTCTTAAGGCCTTCACCTCTCGAAGCATCACAAAGGCCACGCGGATTATTCATGGCCAGAGGCTCCTCATCAACCGGCTTGAATATGGCAACATTCTCTTTCCCATACTCACACTTCAAAAAATAAGCACCTCCAGATCCATCCGATGACAACATAGGAGACTTCCCACTATGAAGACCAGCTCTAGCTCGGGCCAGTAAATCTGCTAGAACATCTGGAACATCGTATCTCAAAACACCGATCGCTGGCTCCAAAACATGACTGCTGTTGAGCTGAATCTCAGAGGAAACCAAGGCCAATAATGCGGATGTCGAATAGGGCAGAACTTCAGAACCCTGCTCATCCTCCACAAACTCACCCTCGAAAAACCCAACATCCTCTACTACATCTACTGAAAGCTCCACACCCTTCCACAGAGCTCGTGAGCAAACCTTCGCAGATTTGGGCACCAAAAGATGAACAAGCATACCATCTTGAAGACAAATGTCATTGGAGCTCAACCTCTTGTTGTCTTCCACAGTCTTTCCACGGAAAATCAATTGCTGCTGCTGCTCCTGCCGATGATGATCCAGGGGAGAATGGGAGTCTCCTCCTTTGCTAGCTGCTATGCGCTGTTTCAAGTCTCTCACATTCCTGATCCGTTCGACTTTGAAAAACTGTCTGCCGTCTGCAGTCTTCACAGTCACGTCCACCAAATCGGACAGGCGCAACACAAGGTGCACAACTTCGCCGTTGCACACACCGTAGTCTTTCACAAAACAGTCATCCCGGGTGAGTTCGCGACCTCTGTAGACGAGTCTTTGTTGTTTTGTGTAGAAGCCTCTGTACGCCTGGATCCGCAGCTTCACGGAAGCGATCGTATCGGAGCTCAGCACTCTCATAGGCATCACACTGTTGTTGGCGCCGAGCGTTGCAAGGTAGATTTGGATCGCTTCCACTGCGGGAAACATCATCCGAGTGCGGAACGTGATCGGTTCCGAAGGGTTCAACACAAGTCCTGTCGCCGCCATTGCTGCAACTATCTACAATGCTGTGTAAACAACGACTCTTCTTCTGTACAACAACAAAACCCCGATCTGCTGCTGCTGCTTCCGCGACCCCCCCACCTCTCATGCTACAACATCCATTGTCGTCAAAGAGATCTCCCAAAATATTTCTTCAACTTTCGCCCACAACGACACTTCTGTACAACAAAACCCAGATCTGCTTCTTCCGCGGCTTCCCGATCTCTCATGCTACAACTTCTATTCTCGTCGTAAATAACCTTCTTCCGAAATTTGTTCTCGACTTTCGAAATGTAACAACAGTTTCTGTACAACAGAACCCCGATCTGCTTCCGCGGCCTCCCGATCTCTAATGCTACAACATCTATTTTCGTATTTCTTTCCTCAACTTTCACACACGACAACGCCGCGACAAACTCCTGCTACTCCTACTTTAGACGTATACATCTATCTCGCAAGAATACATAGCCAGCCAGTGTGACGCCAGAGCACCAGAGCGATTCTTCAAGTAAGAAACTCCAAGTGCATCAATCAGGTAGCAAAATCGACAAAAAAACTACCGATCTCTCTCTCTGACACAAAAAGTCGTTCCAAAGCCACAAGACAAGAAAGATCCGATCCCTCCCTCCCACACGAAACAGGCGGGGACTTCTGCATCTACACAAGCATCAGAAATGCCATAACTATTTTACAACTATATACATATATCTCTACACACACAACAAATAAACAAACAAAAGGCAGCTGTAAGCAAAGCTAAACAGCTGTAAAGCTCTGCAATTACATCGAAGCGCCTCTCAAAAGTCCATTAGCAACACAGCATCCATCTCAACCCTGCACACATTCGAAAGCTCCTCGGAGGGAGGAAAAACAAAAACACAGCCCCCGTTTCCCCACGCAAACTCCAACGCACTTACGATCTTCTTTCTTTTTCTCCCCCCTTCTTATTTCTCTGTCCTAAACACCAGAGCTCACAGCAGCAGCAACAGCATCAGAAGAAGAAGAAAAACAAAACATCAACAGATGTACTCCGGACCCTCCTCGGCTTCTCCAACACTCCTCGCACCTCCTTCACCAAAACCAAGCCCACACAGGAATCTATAACTAACAAAACAAGTGTACAAACACGGAAACAAACCCTAGAGCTGTAGCTTGTAAAAGAAGGCACGATGATGATGACGAGGAGACGGAGTCACTCTTTCTCAAGCTATAAACACGGCCATGAGAAGCGCGAGAAACGGCAAAGCTTTTCGATTATATTACGACGCAGTTCTCAGTATCCCTCCACCTTCTTCGTCTTCTTCTTCTTCTTCTTTCTCTTTTCTATTGTTGTGCATTTGTGGAGTGTATTTGTCGCATTTTGAGCTTTGCACGCCGAGTCGAGGAACTTCCGCTGCGTACGACGACGAATTGCCACCACCCGGAAAAGTGGGGGGAGAGACAGTGAAAAATATTAATTAATTGATTGATAATGATAATGATACGAAGCAGTGTTTTTTTTGGAGCGAATTTTCGCTTTATTTCGACATTAAAATTTGGGAAATTTTGGAAATTTCTAGTGTAATTTCGACCAATTTTGCTACTTATGGAGCAAATTTAGCCAAAATTTTGACTTCACAAATATGAAAAAGAAACACTGATACGAACTGGCAGGATTTTATTTTTTCAATTTTGTGATGTAGCCAAACTGGCGATCATCCACAAGAAGATTTGGCCAAATTTGGCTATTAACCAGGTCCGACAGTAAAAACTTTTAAGAATCCTTCACATTTTTGGCTGCATGCTAGAACAAAATAGACCAATCTGACATAGTTTCCAAAAAAATATTGTAAAACTCTGCCTACTTGAAAACAAAAAATAAATAAAAATTTAAAGCCATTTTGAGGGCGGAAAAAAACCCCAACTGGCTAAATTTAACAAGGAAAAAATAACGCTGATAGGAAGTAGTGTGTTTTTTTAGGAATTTTCGTTGATAGCCACAGTGGCTATCATCCCTAGGAAGATGCAGAAAAAGTGGTGATCATCTCAGAAAGATTTAGCCAAATCTAGCTATAAACTAAATATAAAGGACAGATCTTTAATTATCCTTCTACATTTCGGCTACCCAATGAAAACCAAGTATAGAAATTGGCGATTACTACGATTTTTTCTCACTTCTGGCGATTGAAAGCTAAAAAATTCGCTCTCTTTTTCACATTTTGAATTTCTCTTTTTGGCGAAATTTCGCCAATAAATCGCCAATAAAAGAAAGGCTAATATTAGGAAGCAGCCAAAATCAAAAGAAATCCAATCAAATCCAACACAAAATGTCATCACAAAAATTATTAAGTATTTTATTATCATCGATTTTCAACACCTTCCAATTACTTTCCTTTTTTGCCAACACCCTTTTATTTACCTGGGTTTTCTTTGAAGCTGCCAAGCGTCACTCACTTGGGCAGGGAGGTTGTAAAGCAGCAGGCTGATTTTTGTGGTGTAGTTGGAGGGCAACTTACTGCGTGGGAATTTTTCCCCCGCAAAGGCCGGGCATTTTGAAAAATGAAATAAATGGTTTCGTGTTTTTTCGGAATCTGTTCTTTCTTTCTCTTTCCCCCATGATACCTAGCGGGTATCTTCCGGGTATTAGAGGAAAAAAGTAAAAATAAAAATCTGGCCAATGCTTTATTGGCCATATGGGCTTTATTGAAATCGGGCCCATGCTGAATTCCATAAAGCTTGCAACCTCAGGCATTACACTACACATGAATCCTCACCTAATAATAATTAAAGTACTCTCAGAAATTTCCTACATATATTTAGATGGCATCTTATACCTATAATAGGTTTCCCTCTTAATGGTTTTTTTGGAATTTTTTTATATAGCCAAAATGGTGATCATCATAGGAAAACATTAAAAAAATGAGTTCATCCCTAGGAAGATATTGCCAAATCTAACTATAAACTTGATATGAAATATAAATCTTTAATCAACATGTTATGTTTATGTCTACACCCTGGAAATGAAATTAAAAAATCTAGAAATTTTTCTTTTTCTCATTTTTGGCTATTGAAACCTTCCGAAATAACTTCATTTTGGAATTTTATTTAAATTTAATTCTGCTTTTTGATGAAACGTTGCCAGTAAAAAAAAGCCTAATTCCCTCGTTTCTAAGAGGAGGGATATTAAGCTTACTCCTATTTCTTTTCTTTTTCTTTCTCTTTCTCTTTTTTTCTTTTCTAACCCTCTTTTCTATGTTTTTTCTGCCGGCAAGCAAGTTACCAACCAAATCTTTTTGTGCAAAATTTTGCTCAAAAGGGAAAAACAATTTGGGCTATGACTGCTACAAAGGGTTTTTTTGAAAAATAATAATAATAATTTGCCCAAAAAAAAAGGTTTTTGGATTAGGTTCACCAAATTTAGAGTGTTTACTCCTCCTACAAACAAACAACAGTAGGATTACCCCCAAAAAAAATTACTATCCTATAGCCAAATATGGCTAGATCCTCATGTGGTTGTTTGCCAATGTAGCTACATCATAAAAGTGGGGGAAATTAATAATAAAAAGACCATGCTACCAACTTTGATTCTAAGAGAGAAAAAGCTCTAGATTTATGAAATGTATATAAATAATTAAATAATTTTAATTTTAAGCTTCACTTTGAAAGGGAAATAGTATGTGAGAAAAACATAAAGATAATGGCAAAAGAGGTGAAGATTTTGCAAAGGTATTTGACAAAAATGATTGGAAAGGACTTGCCTTTTCATGTAGGTGCTTTTCATCCAGATGGGTAAAGGAAGAGGAGTAACTTGGCTTGGAAGAGATTGTTATTTTAGCAAATGACATATATACATGCATATATGAGAACAAGAATCATTTGGTGATCAGCTTGAAGCCATAGACTCTGGATAAATGCACATAACAAGAACCAACTCTGGGAAGAGAAATTAGTCGAGTAACAAGTTCACAATTGTCCTCACAAGCCAAACTAATATTATGAGTTATGATGGTGTTTTGTATCGTAGACATACCCATCTTGTATGTGTAAATGCATAATCTTGAACATGTAAATGTAAAATTGTCTGAATACATTTTAAGTCGTGTAAAACTGTGTAAATGTAAATGAGCACAAGGTAATTAATATAAATTTCAAGTTTTTTGATAATGTAAGTGTAAATCATTTCCATTTACACTATTTTAAACAACGGGTATAATATATATGTGTGTGTGTGTGTATTCACATTTACCATCCCGTAATGACCTTTGTCTTGTGCTTGACAATGGGTAAACCTCCCCAAAGGTGGGGGACATTGGAAAAATGTGAGCCCACCTTGTCCTAGTCCCCTTATTATTATGGGGGTGACCCAGCCCGGCCCAACACTTCCCCCTCTCCCACCCATGGATTGAGCTTCACCAATACACACTCCGGTGCTGAGACAGCATATGGTTAATTCTTGAGAGCATTTTTTTTTCGGGGCCGTTTTGCATTCAGACAATCAAGTTCAAGCATGTTTTTTCCTTTCTGCCTTTAATTTGTGGCCCACTGTTCTGTGCTTTTGTCATGTTCTATGGTGCCTAGTTCCGATTTGTTGCACAATTTGTTAATAATATTGAGGATGATGGGGGGTACACTCATGTTGTCATTAATTGTTGTTGTGGTGTCATTAGGTTTTACATGATTGGTTGGAAGGTTTGTATCTTTTTCTTTTTGCCATATTTTTTTTTCCCTTTGTTTGGCTATTGTGGGTCATTATTGTGTCCAAGCTGACTGTACAAGCAGGCTCATGCTTATCCTCTAAGTAGTTCTTTCTTTCATTTGGAAATTGGAATGTACCATGGAGGACTAGGTACCCTGGAGAGAGCAATATTGTGACTTCTTTGATGGGTAGTTTTTTCTCAAAGCTTCTTACTTATTATTCTCTAGGGACACAAGCACTAAATTAGCTTAACTAATTAAAATGCTTCTCAATCTCCATCCATTTGCATAAAACCCTAGGAAATTTTTTCAAATGCATCTCTAGGGTGGGTCCTGATGCAGAATTAAGGCTTGGCATGCCTTCCGCGTTACACCCCTAGGAGTGCCCTAAGGTGCTCCAGATTTGCCATAAAGTCCCTATGAATCACCATAAGGTCCAAATTCCAAGAAAAATTTCCATGGTTTTTATATACAGGGGAAGTCCTCATCCAAGGGGACTTCCAGGAATTCAGCCTACCACCCTTGTAGGCATGACCTCATTCCCCAAAGTCCCTTGGGATGAGGACTTCCCCCATAACAAAAGTGCACAAATTTGGGTATACCTATCACCATTGGGGATGCTCCATATGAAAATTTTCAATCTCAATTGCAAAAACAAGAGACGATTGTGTATCCCTATTATTACTTATGGAATTGGTGACCCAACAAGGGAGATGAATTTCATTCTTGAGCATGGTCCCCTCTTGTTTTTTACTCTTGAGGAAAGGAAAAAGATCCCCCCAACACCCCCACCTCACAATCATGTTTTAAGTTTTAGGAACTTTTTCTTTTGGGAACAACAACAACCCCCAACATCAAGCCAAAGCCCCCCAAAAAAGCCAGAAATTTTTGGTTTAAGCAAACTGAAAAGGACTCTATTATTACTACTGGACACATCATCCATGTGGTGGATGAAGTATTTTGCAACACAGATAAGTACAAAATTGCAGGCAAAGGGTGGGGGGGGGGAAAAAAAAGGGAAAAAATGAACCAAGAAGAAAGCAAAACCAAATTAGATTCATTCATAATTGGAGTACACAATTGCTGCCAAAACCCTCAACCCCACATGACCCAAAGTGGGGACCAAAATGTCTGCTTTCAAAACACCCTTTTCTGTACGTAGTCAGATAGTGAATGAAAATATGTATTTCTGCCTTTTCAAGGCCACAGTGACCCAGTCCCCCACCAATGCACCATCCACTGGATGCCCCCTTATTACTCAGACTTTGTTGGATGAACCTCAACCGAGTTAATCCTTGGTTTCACCTTGGTAACCAATTCTGTAGGAAATAGATCTTGTATATAGACAGATAGGCGGGAAAATAGGTAACTATTAGCTAAGGGCTGTTTTTCCTACCTACCTAATACCAACCTGCTTGTGGGGTTGTTAGTAGGTAGGTAGAAAAAATTGAAAAAGCAAATGAGCTAACCACCATGGTTAGCCAGGTAACTGAAACCCAACAGAAAACTGTTTCTTGACCACTTACCATTCATCCTTTATCGTGCACACTGGTGGGGTCTTGCGTGATGAAGTCTTCTATTGCAAAGATGTTGGTTTTCTGGGGTTCCATTATTTGTTTGTCACCCCCAGCATGCAACAAGTGGGGCCAAAGGGACCTAAGTATGCAACAAGTGGGCCAAAGGGAAACTAAGTATGCAACAAGTGGGCCAAAGGACCATATCAACACCTTAGGTGGTGGACCTAGCAAGGTTTCTTTCTTTTGCAGGCACAGAGACCTCCATGTAACTCTCTCACTCTCACTGCTCAGACTGTACTCTGTGGCATCATGGCCCCTAAGTCCCTTCTTTCGGTTCATTTGTCTTATATACTGGAATGGTTTTCTCTTTGGAGTAGCAGACCAAGTCAGTGTTGTTTTTCTTTTCTTTTCTTTTTTTTTTGGGGACCAACTTTGTCGTTTTTAATCACAACAGAATTGGGAATTTTTTTTGAATTTTTTTCTAGTGGAAATTGGACTTATTGGACTATACTATACTAAAGTAGACCTTCTTGAGTAATTGGGAATTTTTTTGAATTTTTTTTCTAGTGTAAATTGGACTTATTAGACTAAATTAGACCTTGTTGAGTAGTTGGGAATTTTTTTTAATTTTTTTCTCGTGTAACTTTGACTTGTTCTAAACTAAGTTAGATCTTATTGAGTAATTGGGAATTTTTTTAATTCTTTTTTTCGAGTGTAAATTGGACTTATTAGACTATTCTAGACTAAATTAAACCTTGTTGAGTAATTGGGAGTTTTTTTTGAATTTTTTTCTAGTGTAAATTTGACTTATTAGACTAAGCTAGACTAAATTAAACCTTGTTGAGTAATTGGGATTTTTTTTGAGTTTAAATTAGACTTATTAGACTAATCTACACTAAATTAGACCTTGTTGAGTACCTATTGTTGTTGGTTGTATTAATTAGTTGAGGAATGCACACTAAAAGGTTTTTTGTTTTGCAAGTAGCCACTTTGATTGGCCCCTCACCCAAATAAAAATTCTTAAAAGTGTTTGTCACCATTTTTGGCCTTGGCTAATATCCCTTCCTAAGAGGGTGGCTACTGGCCTGTTTTTTTTTTTTCCTTGCAAAATTTTGCATTATTGGAATTTTTCTGAAAATTTCTAGCAAAAATTCGATGTTTTTCTGAGGAAATTTTTGCTATCTAGAAAAAAAACCAGATTTTTATATACATGTGTCAAGTATGTCGCCAAAAATATATAAGGATGTTTTAAATTTTTATTTTGTATTTTTTTTAATGGCCAGATTTGGTTAAATCAGCATATGGATGGTTGCCACCTTGGCTACATCACAAATTTGTGGGGGAAAAGGAAAAAAAAGACACTGATGGGTAGTATCCATAATCCCTTCTTTAAGTCTCATAAAACAATTATCCTTATCGGTGAGATTGGGCCCATTCCATCTTGGAATGCCTATTGAGGCATGTGGCATTCCATAACGTGGCAACAAGTCTACAAGGGCTTGTTCCACACTGTAATAAGAGGGTTCAACATTCATTCACAAATTCAACATACTTTCATTTGCTTGATGAATCAAACCAGTTATGTTTGCATTAAGGTCCAGGGTGGCAGATTATGTTGATTTTCTTGACCACATTATATGACATAATTATCCTATGATGATCATACTACACTCAAAATGGTGGCCAAAGCATGTTTGTTGAACATGAATTTCTTTTAAATTGTTGAATCCGCCATCCCAGAACTTAATGTCATGGAATGGCCTTGCACTACCCATTATATTGACTATATTGGCTAGCTCACCCTCAACATGCTCACTGGGTGCATTATGCAACATAATAGGCAAGGCTAGACCATTCCATACTACATAACTCATAGTCTCAAGGATTCTAATGTTTCCATCCCACTGGTACCAATTACATATGCTCTAGCATTCAAATTTTACAACAATGCCCTAAGACCTGCTTTCAAGTTTCAAGGGTGATGGGTCTGGCCAGAATGAACAACTATACACCAGGGAAGATGGATGATATGTTGACATGAAACACCTTTTTTCATTCTATTTCTATCCAATAATTAACCATGTTGGTAAAGTTATGTAATCATCCACATACATCTTTTTACCTAGTAGTCACCATGTGCCTTCAATTTTTACCCACCAACATAGTAATCACTTACATTCCCTACTCATTTACATAGGGTGGTCTTCGTCCTATTGCCGCAAGCAAAGTGTTTGTTCGACTTATTAATCGCTCCATTGTGCTTCAACTTCAAAGGTCATTTCAGGAGCACCTATCCTCTCATCAATTTGGAGTATCAACCCTTGGAAGTTGTGAGGCCATCATTTTTGGTGTCCGAACTCCTCAACCTACATTTTGATTGGGTCTTAATGCAAGTTGATGTTGAAAACATTTTTAATAACATTTTTCAAGGTGTTATTTTTAGAAAATTGTGTGATGATGAAAGGCCTTTGGTGAACATTATCCTTTTTACCATGTTATTTTATGGTGTTCATTTTTCTTTTTACTACCAACATGGGTGACATGTGGAAAGGGTCATCATTATTTAATCATCTTTAGGTACGAAGCAAGGTGACCTACTAGGAGTTCTTTTATTTATTTTGGCCCATTTTCAAATTCTCCTAGAAACCATTGTGCACGGCCCCCAATTGCATCTTTCCATCCCTAGCAAATGATACCCACATCGTGAATGAAATTACTTACACCTTTGACCAACTTTTGACCTAATTAGCCGTAATTGGGCTTAGGGTCAAAGTGTCAAAATATATGTTTTGGAGTCCATCAAGGATACTTCCAAGCATAGAAATTCTTCAGAGATGCACTTTGGTCACAGATGGTTTATACATTTTGGGTGTGCAAATGGGGTCTCAAAACTTTGCCATGCATTTTTTAAATGAAGATTTATCTCAGGACATGGCACATATCAATGATCTTCCTTTCCTTGTAGACACCTAGATTACTTTGGGCATTTTGAACTCATGTGTAGACCGTTAACCTTATTATTTCACATAGACAATACCTTTTTCTTTTTCCTTCATGTCTTTTTTGGTGAATTTCGACAAGAAAATTATGCAAATATGTGGAGACATTATGGGTCCAAGATCATGGGAGTCTTTTCAAGGCCCTTTTGATGCGCGCCCAAGTTCCTTGTTGGGCCCAAAAAGGGTCCAACTATGTTAAAAGGCGGAAGTAGTTGGAACTTGGTGCCACTCCCACCTTCCAACACTAAAGGGGGTAAGAGGGGTGTGCTGAAAGCTCCAAGATTAAACTAGGAAGAAGTGACAAGTTATTCACTTACTCGAACCTACATCAAATCAACCAACAAGTTGGTTAGTCCACATTCTGGAGCACCTTTGGTGCTAGGACAAGCCACTGACAACTCTAGATTCACTTGACTCACCACGGCCCAGACTCAAGGGAAGCCACCACCTTCCCCCATATAGTATTCTTTGTGCCTCTCCGCCACACTTGTATCCGAATGGCACTTTTTCCCAAGACTCCCAAAGTGGGGCCTTAAAAATGTCCTGGTTTGAACTCCTAAAACTTTGGGCATTCATAACTTCTTGTTCCAACCTTCGATTAAGACGAGGTCTGAAACAAACATGTAGCTCTCCTTGAGAGCTTTCCAATGGTGTGTTACATTCCACTTGCACACATTGGGATCAGGTCGATTCTCGACTTTTAATGGTCAAGAGTCAAATTGTCACTTTGACTTTCGACCCTTCTTTCAACCATAACTTGTGCTGCAGATGTCCAAATGGTTCATGCGAGGCCATTTTGGACATCTACACTTCAAGATCTTTTCAATGGTATAAAAAACACCTCAGTACAAGGTGTTTTGGCCCCTGTAATCATGTTCTGAATTTTTGGGAGTCCTTTGGGATTCCCAAGTCCCATTTTCGGGAGTGTGAGTGGCGACCTCACACTTCCTTCAAAGTAGGGTTACGACACCTTTAGTGAAGCATCAAGCTTGACTACCAATATCCTTTAGTGGTATAGGCCTTCTTTCTATGGAGGATTATGCTTCATTTGTTTTTTTTAAGGAGTTGGGCTTTGGTGGCTCCATATTTGTGTTCTAGGTTTTGTGTTTTTGATAGACCTATTTTGGAAGAATATGTTTTTTAAGTTGAGGGGGGCCCACACTTGCTTCAGTCATGCTTATGTGTAATGCAAGATGGCCTTCCTCTTACAGCTAGGGAGATGCACCCTTCTTTTGAAAGTTTGGCAGTTACTAGCACCCCAAATCTATAGACATCTTTGATAGACATCCACCACGACACATCCCTTAAGTCTATCTTGGAGGATGACTCCATTTCTTTAGCATCCAAAGCCTACATTCATTCTTGTTTAGGCAAGGGAGTGAGGCTATGGTTAATTCTTAGACCATCTATTCGTTCATTTCACATCACACACTTTACTTTCACCTCAACATTACGTTTTTGTCTTGGTTTGATTCAGCCCTCAACATTTAGTCTTCTCACATGTGAGTGTGGACACAGGTTGGATGCATCTAACACGCACTTAGTTCATTGCCCATTTGGAGGTTAACAAATAGCCACACGTGACACCATCCAAGATGTCATGTATGCCTTTGTTCGAGAAAGTGGACACACTATATGGAAAAAACGGTGGTATGCTTTTACATCAAAAATTTCATTACAAGCCGATATTTACATGACCCAAGAGGACCAAGTCTTTGTTGTTGATGTGGTGATTACTAACCCAATGCGAGAAACAATGGTTTCAAATGTCATTTGTCAACCAACAAATGCAACTACAAAACTTAACACCATTGTTAAAATCCACAAATATAGAGGGTTTCATGAAAGGTGCCATTTTATTATGATGGTCATGGAGGTGCATGGCACACTTGGGCATGATATTGATTATGTCATCAAGGAATGTGCCCATCTTTTCCATGATAGATAATCGAAAAGTTATTAATCCTTGTCTTTTTGCATTCAATTTTTCAGGCAACATGTTAGTATTGTTCTTTAGCGTGCTTTAGCCTCTACTATAGAAAGGAAGATTGCGTTGGTGGGTGATGTTTGTTCTAGACCTCCCATTACTATTAAATTTCATGATTTGCATGCTAGCGACATTAGAAAGGCCATGGGGGAAATAGTTTCCTACCACAAAAGAAACTAGCTCTTTCCTTTTTTTTGGATCCTACAGGCTATGCCTTTTTTGGCCTTCCTTTTTGTCTCCCCTTTGATGGTTTTGGCCACTGATCTTTTATTAGATTTTTGTGACGTTCTTACATAGGTAGTAGAAGGGGCAAACATGAAGGTTTAGAGGATAGGTTAAGAAGGTCTCATGAATTTTGGAAGGTTTTATATCAATGAATAGGCCTTTTTTTTTGAAAACTTTGCCAAGGGTTTGTATTAATAGGAAGTGAAGGTGTTGCATTTCATTGTTAGGACCAAAGTAAAAATGTTAACAAATTTGTTTAGAAATTGTTTGGACTTTGGACACACTACAAATGATCCAAATGTTTTATCAAATGTTTTATATATGTAAAAATCATTTTAGGTTTAAAAATCAAAAGGTAATTATTTTTAGGTGTGAACTTGTTACTACATGGGAAAGATTGGGAGTGTTTCTACATATTGCGGTCTACAAGGGGACAAATGATGGAACTTGGATAATGGCAAAAGGCAAGCAAGATGATAATGGTTGTGAATGATTCAAAAGATGCAAAGATTTTTGTGTGACAATCAAAGGAAAGGTGTACAATGTTATTTAGTTCACTTAAACATGGTGTACTTGGCTGTATTGTTTAAGATGTGAAGAATGTCCTTAAGCCTTACAAGTACCTCATATAAGGAGATGATGTGGGATCAAACCATCACCATGTTTCCCTAAAAGAAAAATTATGCAATGCTTAGGAAATCATATTGATTCAGGTAAACTCAAAATTATTTAATCAAGTGGAAGATTAAATTGCAACAACCTAGCAAGGGGAAAGAAAGGAGCATTCTTTCTTTGCACAAATGTGTAAATTCATTGCAAAAAGAAGGCTTTTTGCAAAAAGAAGGCTTTTGGATTTAGGAAGGTAAAGGATTTAACCTAACAAGAAATGGAAGTTATTCAAAAAAAAATTGAAAAATTGTGTCCATGTTATCTATTTGTAGCATGTAACTACAAACATCAACGAGCTAATGAAATAAATAAAAGATGTGAAGGCCAAAGATATTTACATTCATTTTAAAACCAAGTGGATGGAAATTGATGATTGAATTTTATTCACATAGTAGTTGATGATTACTTTAATGTGATCATGAACTCCATCAAAGTTGAAAATTTTATTAAAAGGTTGATAACCTTAATATTCAAAATTAGAGATGAAGAGGAGTTGGGGAATTGGTGCTTAATTTTTCTTTTAAAATGTAACATATATTCCTTTTGCAAAAGTGCTACAACTACATTTACAATTTTTACGATCAATAGTAATCAAAACATTTTCCTTTTCCCAATATGCATATTAAACAATGTATTTTTAACACATGAAACAACAGATTGGGCTAGGCATTCCAAACAAGATATGATCCTCCTCAAATTGGATTTTGTGAATGCATATAACAAAGTTTTTTGGAACTTTATGAACCACGAATAGAAGTGGACAATGAAAGAGGAAATTTCAAAATTATTGGGTACTACATTTGGACTTACCCTTGAGATGCAATATTGAAAACTTGAACCTGGTGGCCAAAAAAAAAACATTTAATGCAATGTTAAGCAAATCAGTGTTATTGACTTTCAAGCTTGGTGTTAACCAAAAGATTATCCTAAAATATAAAATGAACAAGTCCAACCCATTCAAACACAAAAGGTAGATGTTTTATATGCATTTGGTCTTAGTGCAAGGTTATTTACCATTAACAACTTCAAAGATTTGGAACAATTTTTTCAAAACTTAAAAGTTGGTGAATAAAAGGCAAAACAACTTGAACACCATAATGGCCTTGGGACAACAAATGATATATTGAACCACTAAACACTAAAACTTAAAATTTTGGTGGAGGTTAGGGATGTTTACCAATTTGAAAAAAATGGGCATGACATCTATCAAAGGATGATCAAGATGCTTTTGATTAGTTAAAAGGTTGAACTTCACTCCCTCATGAAGTAAGCCATAATAGGAGATTGGATTACACTGTACACCAACAACTTTTACTCAACACCTAATTTAATGTTGCAATCTACTAAAAGATTTCCTACTTTCATGCACAAAAATCCAACTAAAGGTTATCTAAGACATGGCATAGAGTGTGTGTATCTATTGTGAGGAAAGGTCTAAGCAAAGCTATGTTTCACCTTTTCCTTGAAAAGGTGAAAGCATTGAATTTGACCTAAAGCAATGGACTTGGACATATGGTAATATGGTTGCCACAACTTGACTATTGTATTAGGAAAGGAAGGAAGTAATAGGGAGACCATGCTACAAAGGATTCCTAAAACATGGGATGATCTATTATCTTCAAGTTACAATGTCAAATGGCATGATGTATGGATAAAGAATCAAACAAAGAAAGATGTTGGTTTCATGTGGACTTTGTACCACATGGTCATTGCCATCAATTCATGGAGACCACAAATGTGCAAGGACATGAAAATAAAATGCCCTATGTGCAATTTGGGTGACCCCAAAACCTTTGGCACATAGATTTTATGACTACCCGAGGGTAGGACTAACTTGAAACTAGGAAATCACCATAATTATTAGATTTAAACATCCCCCATAAATGGAAAATAGAATGAATAGGCTAAATGTTATGCAACAACTTTTTAATAAGAAGTTTCCTTATGCTTATAGATTGTTTACACACTTTCAAGGGGAGTTATTATTTTTTGGAGCTTGTGGATTTTTAAAAATGACAAGATCTTTAAAATTCGGGTTTTAACAATAAGCTAAAGTAGATGATAATGGACAATATTGTGGCTTATGAAAAATTTGAATGGGAGAAGATTCTCCAATTGATTGATAAAATGTCTTTTGCTAAGAAGGAATACATGGCCAACTTCAACAAGAAGTGGTGCCCCCATTTTACCCTTTGTGTCAATTATCATTGTAAAACTTGACAAATTTACCAAATAATTTGATTAAGTGGTGTGATTAATTAGTTATGAGTGTTGTTGCATGACCATGTTCAAGGTGGGGTGCTATCATGCAGCACATGTTTGTTGTTATTTGGTTTTTTCATGCAATGGACTCTATCCATTTGTTTTTTAAAAAAAGGTGTTATATGCACAATGGCACTACCATTAATTTAATATAAAAAATGGGCATTGTATTATAAAATGGTCGTGGCTAGGGGGAAAATATCTATTTTAATGTACATCATCATGTTGTTGTAAAAGAAAAATTGTCATGATTATTTTCTCATTTTTTAACATCTTATCAATTATAAATAACTCAAAAGAGATCTCACATTAGATGACAACAAGTTCTAGAAATGTATTTAAACATTTTAAAAATCGTTACAAAACCAAAACCAATAGGGAACATGATTTTCAATTTTTTGGAAATCTAATGATTTTTTTCTCAAAAAATAGAGATCGAATATTCCTTTTTCATGTTTATTTTTCATATTTGTACAAAATTTCAAACAAAAAAAGACTTGTCATGACATGTGTATTTGAATGTTTTCAATCACATTGTCATAGTTTGAATTGAATTACATGATTTTTTGTGTATGATGGGTGTCTTAAGCATTTTTGGAGAAGGTAATTTCATATTTAGCTTTGTGGGTTATGGATTGGTGACAAAGTCACTTGGGGTTGGGTGCACAATTGAGGAGGTGGCAAAGGAAAAAAAAATGTCAAAAGATGAATGTGAATCTTTTTACAACCAAATTAAAAAGAATCATTTCACATAGTTTCTAAAGGCCAAAATCCTTTGAAACTATGATACTTTATAATGATTCTCAACACAATTCCTTGATTACAAAACAAAGGCCAACAAACACACATGTCACAAACATGTCCTTTTGCTCATTTAAGATGTAAATTATGAGGTTATCTAAATTTCATTTAACAATTCAAATAAGAAATGACATGGACACACCACAAACCAGATTTTTGTGTAAATGCCTTCCACCTCCTCTTCAACAAATGTGTTATGTTTATTCACATATTACTTTAGGTGTATTTGCAAACTAGAATGGATCAATTTTGAGTCAATTTTTTGAGTCCATAATAGGATTTTTCACAATGTATTTTTGTATAGGCCAAAAATATTGTAAAATTGTGTATTCATAAAAATACTCCTTTTTTTCCAAAATGAATTCTAATGCATGTAATATAAGCCTATGCTATAATCTTTGTAAACTATTTTTTCTTAATTTCATAAAATCATGATAATAAGGAGTTTGCCATTTCCCTTGATTTTTGGTGTCATTAAAAGGTCATAAAAATTTCATGTGATGTTGAAATGATTTAGAGGACCTCATTTTGAATCACAAACCAAGGTTCAATTTTTTGAAAGTTTTGTGCAAGTTATTTGGCATAGACCTTGATCATTGTGAGTCCATTTCCAACTTTATAAAGATTATGATCATACAACAAGTTTTTGGTTAAAAGTCCCTAATTCAATGTAAAACTTTTGGCTCTAAATTATTCCACTTTTATATCACAATAAAAGTATGTAACAATTATATGATTAAATTCCTTTCTATAAAAAATTTAAAACATTTGACAAAAACACATTACACAACACCAAAATGTGGTTTTTATGATGACATTTTATGATTAATGTCCAAACATAGTCATGTAATCATATGTTGCCTTTAGTTGCTACCATCTTAACAACTATGGTCAATATTATGACTACATGACACTATATATGACTATAATTAGGACTAAGAATATGACTAGTGTATTCATATTGAAGTAATATTTGAATTTGAAATGATATAAGCACATTCAATTTAGTTTGAAGTGGACAAACAAATGTTTAAGTAGTCTAGTTTAGTTGGGTGCAATCACGGTTGGGGTACACAAAACGAATGTCTCACCCCCAAAATCGCTTTTAGGACATGATTACTTTGAATGACCATTACATTTACAAATAATTTATTTGGTAGATTTTTAAAAATTAGATATTGACATACTTCTTGATTAAAATGGTGGTGATTATTTATGATTTGAATGATTAAAACATGTTTTTAAGTGTCCTGAAAGATAGCTAAGTAATCATGTCCCATTGTGTAGTTTTATTGAAAAAGATTCAATAAGACTAACAATATTTGTTCACATTGTTCCATATTTTAACCACAAATAGAATATAATATGTTCTATATAATGGCATAATCTTTTAGTATGGTAAATCACCAAATTTTGTGGAATTGATGTTAGAATCTTGGATTTTTTCATAATACAAATGCAAAAAAAATATTGTTAGGTTAATAATGATAAGAAAAAATTTGCTAGGTTAATAAGAATAATCAAATTAATTTTTTTAATTAAAAATTTTCATGCTAAAGGTTTGGAAAGAAGTGTAAGGGACGTGGGTGCAAAAAAAGACATTATTTGATGTTTTTAATAAGGTTTTGGAGCTCCAAATGAAAGTATGTCATTCTAAAATGTCTAAATATTTTTGGATTCCTTTTTGGTTTATAATTGAATATGATATTTAAATTTTGTTCAATTGATTTGAATCATTCATTATAACATTTATTAATTGAAAGCTTAAACATACATATCCCCCTTTCATTCTTTAGCATTTTAGAACATTGATTTTATTAAGTCCTTAGTTTAGGACTCAAAACACATGACAAATGGGTGTCATGGTTCTTATTATTATACTCCAACCATGATTGCATCCAGTTTACCATAACCTATATTGAACTACTTTAACACAATTTAATTTATTTAAACTTAATTTAGCCTAAATAAAATATTTTTGTCTAATTTAACATAATTTAATAATCCTAATTTTAACCTAGCAAAATTAGTTTAACTTGGTTTAACCAATTTTAACTAGTTTTTAAAAAAAACCGAATTTAACCAAATTTGAACAAATTTAATCCACATTTAACCAAGTTTAGCCTAAATGATATAATTAAACCATGTTTAGCCATGTTTATACGAATTTAGTTTCAATAGCCTATTTTAGCCTAAGTTATTTAAGTTTTGCTAAATCTAGCCAAGTTTAATTCAAAAATATTCAAGTACAACCTAAATACACTAATTTAGCTTAATTTCTCTTATTTTTTCCAAGTTTAACCAATTTAAAACTATGTAAACATGTTTAAGCAGATTTAACTTCAATATTTTAATTTAGTTTAATTTATTTAAGTTTTGCCAAGTCAAACCAAATTTAACATAAATAATCATGTTTAACCACAATACTTTAGTTTAACCTAACTTTTCCAAGTTTTGCCAAATTTAATTAAATTTAACCTAAGTAACCATGTTTAACCAAAATTTGTCAAGTTTTGTTCCAGTACTTTAGTTTAACCTAGTTTATCCAAAATTTGCCAAGTCTAACCAAGTGTAACCTTAGTATCCAAATTTAGTTAAGTTTCATCAAATTTAACACAATACTTTAATTTAACATAATTTAGCCAAGTTTAACCTAAGTAGCCATGTTTAGCAATTTTTTCCAAATTTAACCAAGTTTAATCTCAACACCCTAGTTTATACTAATTTATCCAAAAATATTCCAAGTCTACATAAGTTTAACCTAAGTAGCTAACTTTGCCAACTTTTGTTTCAATACCTCGATCTAGCTTAATTTATCCAAGTTTTATTAAGTTTAGCCAAATTTAATTTAAATAGCCATGTTCAACTAAATTTTGCAAAGTTGTGTTTCAATTCCTTAGTATAGTTTAATTTATCCAAATTTTGCCATGTTTAGCCAAATTTAACTTAAATAGCCATGTCGAACCAAATTTTGCCAAGTTTTGTTTTAATTACTTCGTCTAACTTAATTTATCCAAGTGTTGCTTAGTTTAACCAAGTTTAATCTAAATAGCCATGTTTAGCCAAATTTTTCCAATTTTTGTTTCATTACCTTAGTTTAATCCAATTTATTTAAGTTTTGCCAAGTTTATCTTCAATACCCTAATTTAGCTAAATTTATTCAAGTTTTGCTAAGTTTAACCAAGTTTAACCTAAATAACCATGTTTAGTCAAGTTTTGCCTCATACCCTAATTTAGCTTAATTTATTCAAGTTTTGCCAAGTTTTGTCAAGTTTATCCTCAATACCCTAATTTAGCCGAATTTATCTAAGGTTTCCAAGTGTTACAAGGTTCAACTTAAGTATCCAAATTTTGTTTAAGTGTTCTAGTTTAGTCTAATTTTGCCAAATTTAGTTAAATTTATTTTAAATTTTTTAGTTTAATCTAATTAATGATAGTTTTGTCAAGTTTTGCCAAGTCTAACCAAGTTTAATTTAAACAATTGTGTTTAGCCTAATTTATGTTAGTTTAATCGATTGTAACCTATTTTAACATAGTTCAAGTTTTCATTAGTTTATGGTAAGTAGGTTTACATTTAGGTTAAGAATGTTTAAGTTAATATAGGTTAACCTATGTTAGCAAAGGCTAAGCTATCAGGTTGCCTAAATCAACCTAGGTCAACCTAGGGTGAATTATGTTAGCTTGAACTAAAAACATTATTCTTTATAGATTAGTTGTCAATAATAGTTATCATAAATAAATAAAAGGAGTTCAAGTCTTCTCACTTGCAAACTTAAACACTTAAACACCTAAACATTTAGATACCTAGATAGCTTGGTGGCTGACCTAGCCTATGAAGTTTTTTTAACACCTAGGTTATGTTACTTAGGGTAGGCTTTCTAAGCTAAATGGCCTAGGCTTGTTTTTTAGGCTAGGTGGCCTAGGTGAAGAGGCTAGCATGTGGCAATATTTGATTGGAAAGAAAAATATATTTTTTGGTTTCAAAAAAATCATGATACATGAAACTTTATGAGGTTATCGTGTGTTTTGATGGATCCAGAATTATGTCCTTTTGCAACTATAGTCATGACAAACCATAGTCATTAATGTGATTGCAACTAATGCAACTAGTGACGTTTATAACATGGTCTTTTGGACTACCAATCATGTAGTCATTTACAATCATAAATGGCACATACAACTACATTTTATCAATGCCACATTTTGATATTGTGATTACAATCCATAAAGGTGCCAAAAATGACATTATGACATCAAAAAATGGACATTATAACTTACAAACACCCTTAGGTGATGGATTTTGAATTTTGTTGTTTATAATTTCCATTATTTCCAACAAGCCCACATGAAGCATTAGGTTTTTTTCTCTTATTAATCATTAAAACTTGTTTGGCCATGTGGTTGGATTTAAAAATCAAAAGGTAAATTTTAAATATTATTTGGACATTAAGAATGATCCTCATGGTGAAGGTTGTTTTGAAAATTTCATGAAAGATGATCATGGTTTCATTTTGGTATTTATTATGTAAAGATGTTTCGACTTTAGAAGGGTTGATATTTTTGATATGTTACGCTATTAATTTTCCATATGCATCATATGAGTAAAATAGGCACAAACAAGCTGGTCAATTTGTTATATGAATATGGATAATGAAAGTTGAGGTTATAAACTTTATTTTAAAACATTTTTTTAGTTGAGATGTCATTTTTGTGTTTAAGCATATATGAGAGTGATCATGAAAGCTTGATGAGTTTTGCTTGTTGAATCCACTAGTTGAAAAACATTTTTTTGGATATAAAAGTTGTTAATTAATGCAAGTGTTGCATGCCATTTGGAGGATTAAAAAAATTATTGAAAATGAATAAAATGATGAAAGATGTAATTCAACAAACATTTCAAAACACCCACAAGCTTAAAAAAAGGAATGAAAATTGTGTTAGAATGGGTAAGAAAGCTTTTAACAAATTTATATGATTACATTTTTATCATTGATGGTAAGTCCTAAATTAGAAAGTCTACATCCAAATCTCTTTGAAATTATTCAAGATATTTTAATACAACTTTTCTTCTGCCATTGATAATTAATCACATTATTTTCTTTCTTATCATTAATTCTAATGAATATGATTCATTAAAACTAGTTTATGTATGACAACTTTAGGTTCCATAAGTCATCATTTGGATAGTTCCAAATTGGAATATGTTTAATCCATTCCCAAGTAAAGATACATGGAAAGGTGTCTTTTCAAATTTGCTTCTTTTAAAAAAAAACTCCAACACCATATTTGAACATATTTTCAACACCTTCTACACCAATTTGCATCATGTTTCTCTTCAATTGAATGTAGTTGAATTGGAATAGAATCTTAATTCAATTGAATTTTGTTGAATTTGATTTCAATTCAACTTAATTTTCACAAAACCCATTCATTTTTTAATCAATTTATTAATTGATCATCATTGGTAATATGTGGAGCCCAAGTTGTGTGGCCCATATTGTGTTACACATTTGTTCTTAATTTCTCCTAAATCTCATTTGAGATTTCTAACTCCTAATGAATGTTATTTGTTATCACCATAACAAATAATATCTTTGACCAATATTTTTTTGAAATCAAAATATAATTGATCATTGTTATTAAAAAAATTAAACCTTGGAACATTGCCAAGTTTCAAAATATTTTTGAACATTTTTTGTGTCACTAAAAGATGCACCTTTGATCCAAATTGACCAATCTTTGTAAAGTGAAAACTCATGAGGCAATATTTGTATGTGGTTCTCTCCAAACTTGTGTTGGTTATGCATATCTTGCCAATAGTTACAACTTTGTTTAAGGTTTTTCCCTTTGAGAAAAATGTCAATTTTTGATTCTAAAACAACCATAAACAACACAAACAAACAACATGGTGTCACAAAGTAAATGGACAAATCAAAAGATCATGAAAACTTTGGATTTTCTAGTCAAAAGCCATAGTACAACCATAGGAAATGGATAAACTTGTGAGATCAATCCTAAACAAACAACAAATGAAATCATGAAAAATGGTCAACTTTGAAAAGGTTGATGAAAATCATAATCTTGCCACATTTAATGGTAGCACACATATATGTTTTCTCCTTGACAATACTACCACTAACAACTTGTTAACTTTGTCAATAAAATCATTTTTTTATGTGTTGGTACACATGAACTAATGTTAGCTATTATTCATAATTCATAACAAAAAATTTGTCATTTTCAATCCCACTTATCTACACCTAATAATAGGGTTAGTATGTAATCACAAATCCTTTATCATTGTGGCATGTCAATTTTTAAAAAAATTATGATCCTATCATGATCAACTTCATGTGATTTTTCCTTTACTTCATTGTAGTTTATCTTGTTACAATCTTGTAGTCACATTTTTTTTGGTTATCACATGCCTATTTGTAATAACGTGATTATTATGTGTATTTTTTAAAAAATCAGTTAAAAAAAATTGCTTTGCATTTTATAATCTTTTCATTATGTTACAATTAATCAACAACTCACATTTATGAAGATCTCATTTGATAATTTTATTCACATCTTATAATGATGTCCTCTTTTTCCAAATTGGTGTTACATGTAGTTTGTTGCATATCATTTAGTGATTTATGATTATGTGGTTAACAATATTGAATGGTGAAAAATTTATTTGCATAAGTGTATTCATCAACTTAATGGATTGATTTTTACAAATAACATTTCACAATCTTGAACCTTTTCTAATTTGTGTAACTAAAAGTGATGCAATTGACAATAGCTTGTTACTTGAAATTGTAGCAATATATCTTCATTCCCAATTCTTGATGTGCAACCTTGGCTACCTTTAGCTTTGAGTGGTTATCACATTTCTTGGAACATTATTTGATTCTCCTTTTTTTTATGACTATTTGTAATGATAGACAATAGATCTAGATAATTTCAAAATGTCAAATGTACACTCTTTAATATTGCCAATGTCTTGGGCACGAAAATTATGAAAACAACAAGGTATTCAAGGTGCATGAAAATCTAAACAAACTATGGCAAAGGTAGGCCTATATTTAAATTCAAACACAAAACATGAAAAGCAAAGACGATAACACAAAGTATGTGAAACAAAAGTTCAAATGGATTTTATTTTGATAATAGACAAAAACATGAACATGAAAAAAAATGAACAAGGCAATCGTGCAAAAATATATTTCAAACTTGCGTTGAATAAATTGAAAGTAATGGGGGGTACTACTTTTATTTATACACCTTTAGGACTTTAATTCAAATTTTTTTTTAAGGAAGACTTCCATTGCCCATGTAAGATCACAAACCTATCCACCCAAGAAATAGGTTTTGGATAAAGGATGTTGAATAAAACCTTCAAAGATCACAAGGGAGAATGTAGTCTTCAAGGATTACCATGGGGAAATCAAAGGGTTTTCTAACACAAAAACAAAATAATGAAATAAAAGCGAAAGTAAATTAAAAATTTTAGTTATTTACGGGGAAGCGCAGGAAGATAACTATCTTCTAGCCCATATAGTTGTACCTTTGATAACATCTAGTTTAGTTAACCAGTACCTTCCAAGCTTGTTGTTATGCTTTGGTTAAACTATTACCTTCCAACAAGCTGTAATGGTTTAGAGGACAAGTTTTAAATTGTAATACAATGAGACATAATATATTAACATGAGAACTAAAACATTCTACATCAAACTACAATAAATTATTAACATTCTGAAGGAAAAAATAAGGCTTAAAAAAAGAAAATAAAAAATAAAACAATTTGATTCACACAAGTTCCACACATTTTGCACACCACTTGCATTACATTTTTTTCATACCACATTTCTCTCTTTCATTCCTAAAAACTCCATACAATAATCATGAGGGTTTTTCTCCCAATCCCCCCTTTCACAAGGTCCACATTTCTTCCTACCAAAATATGCTCCCTTATTCTAATCCATTCACAAATCTCTCATAGTTGATTGACAAACAAAAACCAATCAACCATTTTCATGGATTAACTAATCGAATGGCTTCATCCTCAAAATAAACTAGAGGATAATAAGTAATATACCAGTAGTACTACCTAGTTACTAAGATGTCCATACATGGTTTCGTTTTCCGATTTTGTGATGTAGTCAAGGTGGTTATCATTTTGAAAGTAATTTAACCAAATTTGGCCACATGTACTAATATGGAAGTAGGAAAAAATCAAAATATTTCTATATTTTTGGCTACTTACTAGAACTAATAATAAAAATATAGTGATTGCTAGAATTTTTTTTCCAAAATTTGACAAATTTGGGCCATTCTTTTATGGAAAATCCTTTTATAAGTTGAAATCATATTTTTCAAGTAGGGATTTGGTGAAAATTTGCCAGTAAAAAAAATGTTGTGCCCATAGGACTAACTAGTCTAGGTGGGTTTTCTACCCTTAACAACCCATTGTCCAAGGAACTTTTTTGAAAGGCTTTTTAAACTATAAGTAAATTACAAATTACCTACAAGGTATGGATGTAAAGTTAATGAAAATGGATGAACTTCATCCATCGTGGATGATAAATGAATGATGATGAATGAAATTCATCAATGTGGATGATGAAAATGATTTTCATCCATGGATTAAAAAAATATTATGGATGTTCATGGGTGGAATTCATCCATGATGATGCTAACAATGGTTATGTTGTCCATGAAGTTAGTGATCCTTACATCAATTGCATCCTTACATGGAAGTACAAGATATGAAATACTAGTTACCAATCCCAATGTAGGTTCAATGTGTTTGTGGATTTTATATAATCTTGTTCAAAGGGTGAACATACTAATTTACAACAAGATGTTTATTGTTGGCCAATCAACTATGGGAAATTGGAGTTTGAGAGTTTATTCAAACTATAAACATTATATTCAAAAGCTTGATCATGAACTAGGTACACAAAATAAGATGGATATTATGATGACATGGTTAACAAAATATTTAGGGCTCAATAGATCTATGAAACACATTGCAATTGTTAATCATGTTGATCCTTTTGTTGAGGATTATTTTATCAATAGTCAAATGGATGTAATATGGTGATGCAAGGTGTAGTTAATTACAACAAACAATTCATAAACATTTTCATATAACGACCTAGTTTTGTGAATAATTTGAAGACATAAAAATTTCACACTTTATAACAACACATAACATAAAAGGTTTCTTTATCCACATTGAAAGTTCCGTATCAAAACAACATTCCCTCTTATCTCCTTGGAAATAAGGGTATTGTTTATTGAGTTGAATCATGACCCTTCATTGTGAGAAGAACTATTCCATATTTGAAGAATTCTACAATCACAAACATAAAGGCTTCTTTCCATTATGCCATTATGATCACTAATTTGGCCTCAATAACAACTTTACATTACATCTTTCCTTCCAACTATATTCACAATAACTCATAGTTTTAAGACTAGAACATTCACCAAAATGAAAAGTTGTGAGAACTATGAACCAACTTTTGAATCAATACAAGGTGACACTTGTCCTTTTTTTTGGGAAACATGTCTTCTTTTAAAGTTCCATACAACAAAGGCCATAGCTACAGATCTATCAAATAACATAGAAAGGGGTTTTGTGGGATCAAAGTTAGGATGAAACTTGCTTTTCTAACCTTTTTAGGCACTTGTAAAAGAGAAATGAAAACTTATTCTTGTGATTGCAACATGAGAGCAATAAATGCCAAAATGGTTGATTTTATTTTTATTTTTTTGAGTTTTCCAAAAATACTGTGTACAAGCACTCCCAATGTTCCCAACATCAATTACTTACAAATTCTTAGCCTAATTGTAGTTTTCCTATGGAAAGTCCTTGTCCATGCACTAAGAAACATGACATAATTTTAATGACTTTCAAATACATTGCTATCATCATAATAAATGAAAAAAAACCTTAAGAAGGCTTACAATGTCATGGAAAATGCTTTTAACTTTCTTAAAAAATTGTTCCAAGAACATTGGTCAAGACTTAAATGCACATGTTGCTTTGATTATCCTTGAAAAGGAAGCTACTAGTTTATTAATATTGGAAATAAAGTTACAACCAAGATATTTAATAATTAAATTTTAATTTTAAAAATACATTCCATCCAAATACATAAATAAATGCAATTTGAATTGGGAATCAAAGGTCAAGCTCACCATCTATTGTTGAATTTTAGTAGCAATTACAAGAGTCATTTGACCTCAAATGAATCTTGCCAAAACATTACCACTATGGTTTATGAATCTATCATTGTATTTTTCCAACTTTTGTCCCATGGTATGCAAATCTTACAAAACTTGCTTGAATGCCTTTAAATAAAAACTTGTTTGAGTATTTCATTTACTTTTTGAAAATTCATCATTACACATTTTGGGCATACTAGAATGGTTTTCTTCTAACAAGCTTTGTTTTACTAGATGATTTGTATTGAAGTTATAGTAGTGTTCTTCAAGAACAATTTGTCAAAAGTTTAATTGGCCATTTAAAGTGAAGGATTAGTTTTAATTCACATGCAATGATGCAATTCATTTACTTTACATTGATTCTGTTTTGATTATGTGGACTAAAATTGCAAACTAAAAGATTCAACAATACAATATAAGGGATTCAACTATGTGAAATAACAATTTAGTTGGAATGTCTCAATATTATGAGTTGTTATGACTTTTCCAAAGGATGCCTACCTTCTACCTCCCTTTTTTACCATCTGCCCCACCAACTTACCATTCTACTAAAATAGTGAAAACAGAACCTCAAGAAAATCCATTAAAAAAATGTTTTTCTCAAGCACCTATGTTTATTGCCTTCCTAATCCTATTTAAATGTTGTCCTTTCCCTTTCATACAAAGATTACTATCCTAAGAAAAATAAAACAAAGAGAGAGAAAAGAAAAGAAAAAAACAGGACAAAAAAAGAAAATGAGAAAAAAAAAAACACATTTCAAACAAAAATAAATAAATAAAAGGTAAAAGAGCCATGGAATAAAAGGGCCTTCCCACCCCCCTAAATCCTCCCCCAAATCCATACTAAAAAAAAAAACTATTAAAAATCTCACTAAACTAGTTAATCCTTCTAGATTCTCTTTAAGTTATTTCTTATGTTCTAAGCAATTACTTAGCTAACTATCACCTTTTAGAAGGTAGGTGATTGACTTCTTACCTACCATCCCTAGAACTTAACTAGATTAGTTAGACTTATCCCCCAAAACTAAAGATAATAATTTTTGATAAAAAAAAATTACTGAAATGCTTCTTAAGTCACTAACATCCTAAATAAAAAGTAAAAGATTAATCCAAAGTTAATAGTAGACAATTACACATAAATAAACGATATAACTTGGAGTGATACAAAATTTGATTCCATATGTGATGATGAGAGGTGATGAAGGGTGCCAGCATTATTTAACACAAACATTTGAGAAATTTCTTGGTGTATTGAGAGGTTACATTGCAACCATGAATATCTCCCTCTTAAAAAGAAAAAAAGAAAAGGGAAATCGTGTATGCCTCCTTGAAAGTGGGACCAGTCTTTAAGACAAATCTTACATTTATAAGTAGGTGTAAAATCTCTCCCATTTTTAAGAAGTAGGTGTAAGAACCTTCCTTCTATGCCTCTTCATCTAATCTAGGTATGTTTATGTTCACCATAACTTGTGCATTATGACGGTTAAAGCCCATAGGTGAGGAGCATTCCCAAAATGTTAAATTCAAAATAAGGGGCCCCATTTGAAGTAACATCCCTCACCATAATGTTTTACCTTCCACAATGTCAAGTTTTTGAACATTTAACTACACACCACATTTTGTGACCGAGACTTTGAAAAACATAAAATCCAATGGTAACTACTATTAGGCTTATCACTTACACAATACCTCGTGCCAGGTCACTGGCAATCACAATTTAAATTTTTTTTAAAGATGTAATATCTTTTTACAAGAAATATATAATTGATGTTATGTTGAATATTTTGATCAAATCTTGAAAAAAAATTTGGTTCATGTTTTCAAATCATTTATTCAATCTGTCTAAACATCATCAATCCCAAAGTGATTTCGGTCCAGATATTTACTATAAACATTAAAAATATAACACTTTGATCATAATCAACATACAATTAGTACTACACTTTTAGTTGATTTTGATCAAAATTTGAACTAATGTCAACTCAATTTTATTTATATTTGATTACAATTTTCATGTCATTAATCTAATTTGTGTAGGCCACATCCATTTCAGACATTCATCCCAATTGGTTCTCCATCAAAATGAGGGTCCAATTCTGTCTAGATGCTAGATCCATATGGGGTTTAATGAAATCAAGGCAGGGTCAATCGTGGTGAGAACTGAGTCCATTTACAGATCAGTTCTGAATAGATTCTGATTAGACCAAGTTTAAATCTGAACCTATTGACATTTTACACCTAATGTCATCCATAGCCCTCGCAGCATATGAAATCAGGCTAGTTGGCTTTGGAAGAAAGGGGCCCCACAGTTTCATGTAAACCATGGAAACACGCAGCTTTCATTCAGTCCCACATTTTCAGGAATGCTCACCAGGTGTTACTGCGAATCGTGACACCAATTTGGGAGAACTTCTTGCAAAAATTCCTATGTGACCTGGTTTGAACTCACATAAGGGACATAGCCATTCTGTGATGAGCAACTTGTTAAGAAGAGCTTGACAATGACAAACTTCCAAATTATGGTCACATGTTTTCAGTGTCTATTAACTACACATAGACCTTTTTGAGTAGAGATGCTTTACTTCAATAAACCCTTGCAGGAAATGAAAAATTTGGATAAACAAGCAATTTGCTTTTGATGACCCTGCTAAGTGAGGCAGGTTTGTAGTTTGTACCCAGAGATATGTACTCATAGAAAAACAAAGCAGCCCTGCTCTCTGAAACCCCAAGTTGGACTTCTTTCAGACCTTTCAACAAGGGCAAGATTGATGCCTCCTTACTTAAAAAAAGGCTACTTAGTTCCCACTTACCAATTACTTTTTCATTATGGACAAATGAGACCCCTAATTTGCACCTGCAGCTCATATACAGGGTTACCATTATGGTGTGGATACAAACATATGCTGGAGCTAAACCCACCACCTGATTGACACAATCCTGCAAATTGACAAGATATTAATGAGGGGGTGGTGAGGAAAGAAGCCATGATACTTACTACAACCTCTTCAAGCTTTTCTTTCTTACATCCATTTTCTTCTTGTCTATAAACACCTTGGCTGATCCAAGTTCTGCTTTCGGTTTCTTGGCACTTGGAGAATTGCCAGCAGCCACAGCATCACTTGCTCCAACAATAAATCCACTGTCCATACAGTTATCCTTGTTAGCTGAGTTATGAGTGAGTGGAGTGTGTGCTTCTGAACCAGTTGTTGCTGAATTGATGCTTGCTGATTCTGCTATTACCACCTTCTTGTTTTGGGGTTTCGGCTTCATTGCATGTATGCTGGTCATAAGCCTGTTACACCATCTCAAAGGTTAATTTTTCACAGAGAACCATGTCATAACATCAGGCTTGTCCATAAAATCTGGAACACCAGTGCCTGCCTAGGCATTGACTCAACCCTGGACAAGCACAAGACTTTTGTAGAAACCACAGTTTAGCCCACTAGGTACTGTTATCTCATTCATGAAAAGACACCAAGTGGTGAAACTAATTTCAATACCCAGACAGAAAGATTCATGAAATTGGACATTCAACAAAAAGAGTTTTAACGTAAGTAGACCCAAACTTGAGATCCAACCCACTTGAAATGAAACAAAGAACAAAGTTCAAGGTCAAATTTTAGATTGACAGCTGCAAGAAAGAGGCCATCTAAAAATGAGACAAAGACCAAAGTTCACATTCTAAATTGACAGCCGCAAGAAGAGGCCAACAGCACATCATCAGCCTTGAGCTCCTTTGACAAGCACAATTGTGCTACAGAGGGAAAGGCCAGACATGAATAGTGACTGAACTACCAATGTGTACTTTACTGGAGAAGAATGTAGAAACTTTCCAAAAATAGTATTCAACATGTGGATAAGGACTGTACCTTGCATGCTTGGCATAGCCTTCATAGTCTTCCATCAACATCTTACCTGCCTCCTCATTAAGAGCAGACTCAGGAAAAGGTTCAATGAGCAAACACCTGATTACCTGCATTCATGAGTACCATGTGAGTTGATAAAGCCCTGTCAGCACCCACACCAAATACTTTTGGGCAACACATATGACAGATAACACAGCTGTAGAATTCTAGCCTAGCAGTTGAAAACAATGACTGGGTATACAACCAAAAATTTGACACATTCAAACATGAGGAAGATAGTTGATTTAGCAATAGATTAACTACACAGAAGAGGGAAGGATGAATGATGGACTAGGATTATTAAACTAGATTATCCAACTCCAAGCCAATATATAATTGCACAAGACAGCAAGTTGAACAAGTTCTTTGACCGGATGAATAATAGGTAAATAGACTGAACTGAGAAGCAACACAGTGAAGATAAAGAACCTCTCAATAGATGGAAATTACCAGAAGAACATGGCGAAGACCAAGGGTGGGCTTCCAATCTTTCTTGAGAGTGTTAACACAAATTTCACCATTCTTTGCAATGTTTGGGTGGAAGATTCGGGTCATGAAATAGCCTGCATTCCATCACATCACATCACCAAAGTTACCAAAATCAGGTTGCTAAACCTGGCTCAATAGGAATTGCCCAGAACACATCAGCATGATTGCAGAGAAAAAATCCAGAAAAATATTGTGTCTGTTCTGGCCAAACCAAAAGAAACACAACAAGAATGAGTGTGGTCATAACCTTGTGAATGTCAGTCACAGACCATCACATGCATCATGAATGGCAGTGACTAGCTGCCATTATGGCTTCATCAGCTCCGGAGAGTGGATGTAGACAAAGAATATAACAATCTGGTCAAAACTTAGGGCATATAGTTACAAAATTCTGCACCCCCAGTTTCTGTCGCATTTCTGCAAAGCAACAGGAGACTTAATCATGATGTTGGCAAGCAATAAAGAGGCATGCCGAGAACCCTCTAACATCATTGACTTTGCTGAGATTACTATTAATACAACATCATCCAGGAAAAGGGAAAAATTTGCAACCTCATCTACAAAATTGCTAGACTGTAGAGAATAGAAAAAAAGAGATAAGTCTGCACCTTTGGGAGGAGTTTGGGGAAAGTCATGACTCAAAATCAGCTTCATTCTAAATACACCTCCTTCATATGGTGTCCCATCTGTTCCAAATACCAGTGCAATTGTCAGTTCACAGACCACAAGCATCAGATTCTCACACTCTCCTTATAATCATCATCAGTAGCACTTACATAAATCCATATTTCCAATCTCCAATCTCTACTACCCATGTCACAAATGGTGAATTGAATCCGGAAGTTCAATCTCGTCATCAGAAAGACAGAAAATGGGAAACAGGAAAATAAGGAGGCAGAAGAAATGCGTACATGGTCCCTCAATATCAGCAGTTATGTTGGAGAAGTTCTCCTCATTAACAAACACCGCAATATCTTCAGGTGGGCTCTCATCTAGGTTCTTCAACTCTCTGGCAAGCTCCTTGATGACTTTTGCAGGAAAAGCTAAATTCTCGTTTGTCGCCTGTCAGAGACAGAGGGAATGCCAATGATCAGCACCTGCATATACCCATATCTTCACTGGGCTCTGTTCTCCAGAATATTGTTCTATGGTTCACCAGATAGATAAGGAAAGCTTGCAAATCTGTCTCTGTTTCTGTCTCTGTCATCATCTTTCTACATTTGGTGCTTCTCTCTCTCTCTCTCTCTCCGAAGTGAAAATTATGCATCATTGGAGCCCAGGTGACAGAAATGTGCTAAACCTAGAAAGATTTCAAGCAAAGCTCACATCACAGATGGATCTCACACTAGGACTGTCCTTCTGTTGTTGAAGCTAATACGGTTGGAATGCATATGATCCAAAGCGTTAAGCAACCTACCGAAGAGACATCCTTCTTTCTGCACTTGGACCGTGATTCAAACATAGAGATAGCTGCGACTGTAACAGGTCTTGGACCTCTGATCTGCAATGATGTAAACTTTGACAGCAGCATTCGCATGATGCGTCGTGATGTTGAACTAACTTCCATGCACAGACAGGTGGGAATGGCAAACCTTGAGTTTCAACGGACATACCATCTTTGCACAACGAGCGTCTTGATCCTTTCAAGCGAAGCTCTTGAAGATCCTTCCGAAGCGCTTCCCCACTTCGTATCTCTGGATTCGACTGCCAATTTCACTGGCACAACCGGTGAACCAAAGGTACACACCACGCTTACAAGCCTTCACGATCTGATGCACATTGACAAGTTTCAAGGTGCAGCGACCTTTTCAGTTTCCCTCTCTACCCTTCCTTGCAATTCCTGCGACAGCATTGAGCAACCGCAATCATGTTTGCGGACACGGGGGACTCTGAAGGATTCTGTTCGTTCTGTTGCCTCTAGTTTGTGTTCCAGCAGGCCAACTGCTATGAGTGTGCTAGAACGAGGATGGCTCTTTCCCTATTGTCGTGCAACCCGACCTCAGAATGAACTGCTCATTACGATGATGTTTCCGTTAGAAATAGCGATCGGCGTTGGTGTCTAGACAAGGGCTGCAGACAGCGCCTTTCTCGATTCCTTCTCGCAACTGCAATTGATTGCTCTTCGAGACGCACGTGCGGCAAAGCCAAATAGTTATGAGCCGAAAGAGAGACAATGCCAGAAACAGAGAAGCCACAATGCAAATAAAGCCCTAGCCTCCACACCCGAAGACTCAATGCTGAACGAAAAGGAAACAATCAAACGAGCAGAACCGGATACATATCACCGGGCGATTGCTTGCAAAGCTCGGAAGAGGCAATCGCACGGAAACCACGAACTAACAAGAAATCCAGAAATTACGAACTCCTGCCCTTTGCAAGAACCTTCAAATGATTTTCTTAAAATAAAAACAAAAAAAAAGACAACGACGATCGGACCTGCTAGCCAGTTCTGAAGAAACAGGAGGGCGAAGCAAGCTGCAATGAGAGAAGAGGACTCGCTAGGGCGATGCAATACCAGAGCTCGACGCGGTCTCAGCGGAACACGAAACGGAACCAAAACGAGACCAAAACGAGGCCGGAAAAAAACAAAGAAAAAGGACGGAGGATTTCCTAGCACGTTTCGGAAGCGATGCGTGTGCAACAGACAGTAATGAGCACGAATTATTGGAGACGCGAGGAGACAAAGGGGGGACAGCCAGGAAAACACGCAGAGTGCAGCAGAACACGCAATTGTCAGAGGACGGAAGGGGCGGGCGCAGAGAGAGAGAGAGAGAGACGAAGGTCAGATTTTAACAATGGTTAAGTATTTTTTTCACCCATTCGTGACCGTGGTCACCGCATGACAGGACGGACCCGTCATATCGCCTATCCACAGCTATATCCACCGGCTTCAGCCGGTCGGTGTCGGTTTCCCGACCAGTGGCTTGTTCGTCCCTTTTGTGGACGGATGTGGCTTGCAAACTTTCATCCGACAGAAAGTTTTTTTTTATTTCTTTTTCTTTTTCTTCTCCTTCTTAAAAAAAAAGGTTTGGTTGTGTTTTATTTGGGGGTAGGATATTTGGTAAACCCTTTAGGGAATTTTTGTAGCATAAATTTGTTACTTTGGTTCATAATTTGTTGGATCAAGGTTTTCACACAAATTTTATATGAGGCAAATATTTTGTTTGCAAAATGAGTGTTTTAGGGTTTAGAAGTTAAGGTTTCTCAAATTGATTTAGCTTGTTAACTATTGATTATGATCATTTTTATACATGACTTCTCTAGATTATTATTTTAGTATGGGAACTTTGACACTTTCGTTGAGAGAAGGACTATTGTTTGTCAAATTGTTTGTGAGGAGGGAGAAAAAATATGGATATAATTAATTGTAACACGTACCAACTTCATAACATAAGATGCTATCATCTTTCTTTGCTAAAATAAAAAATAATTGCCACTACAAATTTCATTAAAAAAAAAGACTAACAAATTAAAATTTTAGTACTAATCTTGCTACAATTTTGAATAATTTTTTTATTTTCAAAGTAAGTGGGGTTGTTGAATCAACTAGTCTAGAATTGGCCATTTTAATTCCATGTATTTCCAAACAAGTGCTTTAGACCTTTGTAACTAAAGATAGTTTTGAAATTTGAAGGAGCATTTATTTATAAGTCCCAACCACTTTCACCTTAAATATTGCACCTTAATTAAGTAATAATTTTAAATTCAACTTTTTATTTGTGAATCTCCTTTGAAAAATGAAGCCTCCTATATGAAAATTTAAGGTTGAAAGTCATTAAAAAAATGCATATTACACAACTATGTGCATACAAGATTTTTTCAATGTAAATGTACACATTCAATATCTAAAGTTGAATTTGATGTACACTTTGACAAATTAGTAAGGAATTTATTAAGATTATAATAAAAGTGTGTATATTAGTTGTATTGTTTAGTTTCTAAATTTAACTTTTCTCTATTAATGAATTTTAATTTTTTAATATCTTAATAACTTGAACTTCTAATGCTTGAAAACTCAATCCTTTCTATTAATGTTCCCGCATTTGGTTTAACTCCTATTTTGCAATTGTGCTAGTAAATTTTGATTCATAACCCATAAATTCCAAAATTGAAAACACCACTTTTGACACCACATTTATTTTACATTATTTGGATGAACTTCAAAATGAATATTATCTTTGTGGGTAAATATGAATGCTTCAATGGTGGGATTTTATCCACCCTACTTTAATCAATTTAAAGAAAGGAACAAACCAATATAATGATTTAAAGCCACTAGTTTTTGTGGGGCAAAAACAATTAAACTTGGTGGTTTTGAGTATCGATTTTAGATGTCCTACTTTGGACATTGTATTGACACTAATAAGTTGTGTAAATTTTTTTTCACTTGCATGGTTCTATATATGAAATGAAGATGTTGTCAATGAGTCAAGAAGGTGTTCTAGCAAAGGAATTCTAATGAACAAAATGGCACAAAACCATTAAATTTAGCTAGGTTTTTTTTGGTTCCTTTTGTGTTAACCTCCTTACCCAATTTTTCTCATCTCTTCTTTTTCATTCTACCCATGGTTCTAACTTTGGACCTATATGATTGCTCGAGCAACAATGGTCTCAAAAGGCCTAGCACAATAACAACTTCATGATTTTGATTGGCCGGCAATACCGATTGACCCAAGTGGTAGCATTTCAAATAGCCCAGTTTTTACATACAAGGATGAATAATACAACCATGCAACCTAAAACAAACATTCATGTTGGCATCAATAGGTTGTAGCTAGTAGTTCAATTGATACGGGATCGTCAATAAGACAAAGGTTGATGACAACATTGGGTATAGAATCCTTACTTCTCAGAGATGGGTTCTACAAGTTTTGGTGATGATGCCATGTTAACAAATCACCCTTCATAATATTACTCTCAACCTAAAGGGATTGATCTTGTTGCAGGTTTCATCATCATCATCATCATCATCATCATCATCATCATGCAGTTTTGTAGTGAGCCTGATCACATCAATATTGTGTCAAGGTCTGAAGCATCAGCAGACTGTTTGCATCCTCCCTGATGATCAGATGCAAACAAAATCATGAAAATTCATGGTGGTCAGATGGCATCAACTCTACAAGCTCATGACTCTGCAAACCTGCAAATACTGCTAACACTCAATTTGGTTACAAATACCAAAACCTTCTGACTCCCTACAAAGACTACCAATGAAAAGTGGCTCCACAATAACTAAACAAGATCAATCCGTCCTTCAAAATCACCACTAGAGCAAAGACTGCACAAAAGGATAATGGATCTCCCGACAACAAACTTAGAATCCTGATTTTCATGATGAAGAGCTTGTTTCTTCAAGATGAATGCCCTGAGTGTTGCAATGAAGAAAACCCAGGTAATTATCAATCAAATGGAGGACCTGAAGTTTCATTGTCTAGTGGGCAGTAAGTTAATAACAGGACAAGAATAAGAGGTGCCTCCAGCTGCCACATGTGGAATGACTGTGTTTGCAGCAGGCAAGCCACAGGACAACCAGACCTCTACCTCCACAACCCATGACAAAAAACAGTAAAAAAGGAGGACATGATCAAATGTTTCCTTTACCACAATGATCATCCTGTTCGGTGATGATACAACTTGGTAATGGCCTTACGCTCACAGTCCTGCATAAGACACACCCCACAACACACAATTGATAAGCATTGGTTATAGAGAATCATGAGCTTCATATGCATGGAAAAAGTGACATGTGTGACAAAGAAGCTTCCCAAGTGGTTGAAGTTTTGAGCTTCTGAACTCTTATGCTAAGCTCTGAAATCTAACTTGTCCACAGAAGCTCACTTGACATGACTGATAACCTTATGTACAAAGATGAGACATGATATGTGGTACAATGAAAAAAACAGTGAGGGAAAAGAAAACTGAAGTTCCACCAGCATTCCATTGGAGAAGGGAGTCACCCCGGCATGTTGAGCTTAATTACCTTGAACATGTTCAGATGAAATTGCAAGGATGGATTTGTGCGCACAAGCTTTAGATAGGTGTATGCAAAGCTAAGCTGGTCACGAGGTGTGAAGCGATCCACTTCATTGAACCAGAGACATGAGAAAAGATTCGCCATTGGAGTATGAGCCCTCACAATAAATGATCCTTCAGGCACATCTGTGATTGCACTATATGTTGTTAGTGATGACTCTTCTGATCAGCTGAAATAGAAAGAGGTCCTGATGTTTGTCCATTGTCCTATCACTCTCACCCCCAAAGAACAAGGAATGGCATTCAGAGTGGAAAAGCAAAGAGAAGGAAAGCAGTTCCCCTCACAACTTGGTAGCAAACGATGAGGATCGGATTCATTGAACTGTGTCAGGCCATCCTCCTGATAAAACTGAAACTGCTGGTCAATAATGGTGTGGTTGAACTTGTTCAGGCACTTGTTTTGTTCAACTTCCTCCCAGACACAGTGACGGTCATAATGGTTGGAAATTGCATACTCATGCTTTCCTTGCCACAAAAAGTATTCCAGAATCAAAAGTGGATCACTATCAAGACGGAGTTTACTATCCAGCCATATTGAGTACCTGTAGCCCAGTTGGAGCATCAGCATTACAGCTTGATTACCGAATATAAAACAAAACATACAAGGATTAACCCAATGTCTCAGTTACAGTTTTGGCAGATGTGTACACTGGTTGTGCAGTTAAAATTCTCCAAAAGGCAACTGGTTAAGCTAAGAAATCTAGTGACCAGCTTTTCACCTTAACACTGCCTAGGCTTATCTACAACTAAGTGCTGTATGCCAGATGGATACAGCAGCACCACATCAAGGAATGAAGAATTACAACCTGTTTGCTTAAACTGATACCATGCTTTTGGTTCTGGTTGTAGACAAACCTGGCATTGGGGAAAATCCGATGTGTTAGAAACTTGGGCACTTTCCCATTGCGCCGACCATCAAGGTACGGTAAGTTCTTGATCAAAACAATTCTCCATAATCCAAGATCCCCCTTCGCATTAGGTTTGGGCTCTTCCTCCTGCAGAATCACATCTAGACTTTCTTGGTCCACAAACATCACAAAACAGATGTTCTTCTTTGAGTAATCCGACATCTGCAAACCCCAATACCCACAGAGCATTAGATGATCCTCTTAACATACTAATGGAAAACCTGATTGCCAACTAGACTCTTCTGATGCAGCCTGCCAACAAGGCTATAATAACTCCCACTTAGAACCACTTACCTTTTTATTGGTGGGAAACCGGAGACGATCCCAATTGCCAAAGATGCAGGAAGAGACTGCAATATGGCATGTTTGTAGGAACTCTACGTCCGCATCACTGAACTCAAAACCAGTCAAAGGATATCCTTCAGGTGCCTGGACAAACCCACAATGCACCATCTGATCTCTGACATGAAAGGCCTCTTTTCTTTCTTCAAGAGTTTGGTGACCAGCAAACCTTGGCTCCCAGTCAAAGATTTCTGCAGGTTTATCCTCCATCTGGATATAGCTCAGTGAAAAGTCTGCAAAGTTTGAGTAGTCTTCAGGCTCCTCAAGCCCCTCTGTTATGTTTTTGAAGTCTACGGCACATGGTGCAGCTTCTAGAACCCAACAGACAATCAAAGTCAGGCACAAAATATCCTATACATAGTACTGAGAACTTCAATTTACAACAACATGATGGAATTGAGAGATGGCCCAATAACTTACAATACTCCAGATCTGACAACATAATAGCAACCAAGAAAAAAGCATGAAAAAGAATAAACCCCAACCCTAAGAAAAAGAAAAGTAACAAAAACGAAAACTGAGGAGCAGTTTGAATGACAGCAACAGTCAGTAAACATGGATGAATGATACTGCCAGTTGTCATTTGCAGCTGACAGATGGATACATAATTTTCCACTGCAGATGCAAGCATGAAAATATTCATTAAATCAAAAATCACCAATCAGACAGAAATAATATGCAATCACATCTTCCAGTCTCCAGAATGTTGTGTGCAAGTAAACACAAATAAAATAACTAGTCAACCAACACCATCTAAACCTTTTGGCTGACCATTTTTGGCATATTATGAAACAACAATCAACCAAACCCACATGATCATTCAGCATTCAGCAGAATTGGACAAAAGAAAGCCAAATTTCAATCAAGAATTTAAAGCACCTACTTGTTTTATGCCTGCATTTTTTTTTGGATTTCAATGGCTTCTGCACAATTGCAAGCTGAGTATCAATCTGCTCTATATTATTGTCCCTCCTTTGCTGCTCCTGGGAAGAACTAGTAGTTTCACCAAGGTCCAACCCAATCACACTCTCATTGTCCTTTTTTGGGATCGCACCAGCAGGTCTGGTATTCCCATTACCCTCTAAAGCATGACTGCTGCCATCAAGTCTGGACTCTGAATCATCACTGTGTAGTCCCTCACTGGCATCCCCTTGGTCACTTTTTTCTGTATCATGTTCCTCAGGTTCACCCTCGCCTCCATCATCATCATAGTCATCATCGTCATCTTGGTGCAAAGCATCTGCCTGCTTGCTTGCGGCCCCTTGATTTTCAATCATTTCTTCTTGCTTAGGTTTCTCTTGCTGCTCTAACTGGGCTGCATATTCCACCAGCTCAGTACGCTCTCGCTCATTGTACAGGCTTGCACTTTGCTCTGTATTTGTTGGATCTGGGTTTCTCTGCTCCTCGCTATTACTCCTATTACTCTTCCCAGCTAAGTCCTCAACCTTATCAAGAACTAATTCAACTTGATCTCTTCCCTCACCAATGGACAAATGCATGGGATCACTGTCAGTGCCAACACCTGCACAGTTGCAACGGACATATCTGATCAAGAACTGTCTGCCTTGCCCATACCACCAGCACAGGCCACACCAGGGCAGCAAGTTACTGCAAAGTTCGAAGGTACAACAACACAGACTCAAATCTAGTGAGGAGGGAAAATTGAGTGTTATGCTTACAAATTGTCCCACAAAATATGCAAGAACTGTGGACAATTTGGAAGTGGAAACTTTGAACAGATGTACATTATTACCAGAACGAGTTTCAAACACTGCCACCAAGACCTTCTATAATTTTAGCTCTGCTGCATACCTTGTATCAGCTGTGGTGACAACCTTTTGTCTTGCCTTCTGCTATTCAGCTCAGAATGATGAGTAATATCCTACCACATCACCAACAAAAATCCTCATTTCCCTTAGAGATACTCCTTCCATAGCTCAAATATGCTAGAATTATACAAAATTCAACATGGATTTGTCTCATCTCAAATCATTGTCAGTGCAGCCCACCCCACATGTTGGCTCTTAGCTAGTGCCAATATACATTGTTGTGCTGATTACAGTTACATATTGTGAAAGTGGCACTCAGACTGATTCTTCAGAGACAGATAGAACTGTTACAGATGATAGGTACCCAACCAAATCTAGTAAGAAACTAACCAGCTTATTGAAAAAACCATCCAACTGAGAAGAGCCTTGTTCGCCTGTGTCATCACCCAAAGGTCATCATGCAATTAGGAGTGACAAAGAAACTGCATCAGAACTAAACAAGGAGCACACACTGTGCAGAGAGGGGATGGACTTCTATTAGCTAAAGTTTCTTCTCCACAGAACTGGCAGTGTGATTCAGAGATGTTCTTGCAAAAAGCTCTTGAAGGTACATTAGGTGGATGCATAAACTCGAGCACTTGCTCAATAATGTCAATTGCCAAAAACCCTACACAGCTGAATCTCATTAAGGAGTTCCCAAGACAGCATTTGCCAAATGTAGCAATTTAACAGATGGCTTCCATTGCAACTTCTTCGTTATGCCCCTCATTTCTCTGCCCTCGCTCTGATCTCTTGCTATAAAAACCCTACACAGTTGACTTTCATCAAGGAGTTCCTTAGACAGCACTTGGCAATATAGCAATTCAACAGATGGCTAGCATTGCAACTCCTTCATTATGCTCCTCATTTCTCTGCTCTAGCTCCAATCTCTTGCTACAAAATCCCTAAACAGCTGAATCTCATTGAGGAGTTTCTAAGATAGCATTCAGCGATGTTGCAATTCAACATATGGGTTCCATGGCAACTCCTTCATTATGCTCCTCATTTCTCTACCCTAGATCCAATCTCTTGCTGTAAAAACTCTATACAGCTGAATCTCATTGAGGAGTTCCTAAGACAACATTCGCCAATGTAGCAATTCAACAGATGGCTAGCATTGCAACTCCTTCATTATGCACCTCATCTCTCTGCCCTAGCTCTGAGCTCTTGCTTTATAGAGCTTGTGAAATGAAAAAAACCTATTTGATCAAACAATTGTCCAAAATCCACAGCTACAAGTTCGAAGATGGAGATAACAAGAGAATCTGTGAGATGGAAGGCTTTACCTCTGAGGGCAAAGCTAATAACCTCGCTACTGTAGATGGTGACAAGGACTACCAACAAACACAGCACCAATAGCAGGCTGGTAGAACATGGCAAATTCCTGGAAGTATGTCCTCCTGGTCTCCTTCCTCGTCCGAACTTCAAAGCACTGCTGCCAGCAGAGAAAAATCTGGAAGTTCTGCTCTGTCTGACACCTCCATGATCTCCTTTACTGCGATCATACATCCGTGCGGCAGCTGAGGCAGGTCGCTGGGAGCTGTGATCTCCATTCATGGTTGGAAAGCTACTGTCTTCTCCGTTGCCTATGCAAAGCGATGCGTTATACTTGGCCTCTCTGCTGCCTTCCTGTCTACGACGCCTTCCCTTCTCATTTCCTCCCGCTCCATACTCCAACTACCATACCTTCTACTACTATGCCCTATATTCCTTTCGTCCTCGCTGCACACGGCCATGTGTGTCTGTCTCTAAAGCTCTCTCAACGCGGTTTCCGTCCTTGGCGAATTGCTCAGAGCATTGAAACAAAACTCTCATCGTATGATATTCTCGTATCAAAAAACTTCTCCACTTCATAGTCTCGGTTCCTACAACCAAAAAACTCGCAAAAAGAGAGGAAAGCTTAACCAATCCAGCAATTCCCGATCCCGAATGCGTCTCAGCTTTCGCAATTCCGACGGAAAAAGAAAAGAAAATTTTTCACCAAAAAAAAAAGAGCATGCACACACAGACACACACAAACACACACACTCTCTCGCTCTCTCTCTTCTCCAAAACTCACCAGATCGTGCTGCACACTTGCTCAAATTACTTGAAAATTGGATTGATCGAGAGAGCTTCTCCTTGTCTTTTCCCACGAGAACGAGCTCTGAAGCGTGCAGAAGCGACAGCGCGAGAGAAACAGCGGGCAAAGCTCCAGCACCCGCAGCAAACGGTTTAACGATTTTGAAAAACAGCACGAAGCTCGAGCAACAACAAGCCACTCGGGAGACCATCTCGTCGAGGTCCCCTAATCCGACGTGTTGGCCAACTCAGCATGACCTCCTAGTCGTTTGACCCAAGTCCCAAGATTCCGATTGGCCAACTACGTTCCCAATCATACGTCACCTTTTTTAAAAACTGTCTTTCTTTTCTTTCTTTTTTTTTTCTTGTTTTTTTTCCCCCTTCTTTCCCACAAACTTTGCCTTTTCGTCTTCTTCTCTTCCAGTGAAAACACGGTGTTTTCTTTTCCACTTGGCGACAAAAAAAAAAGGGGTGGCGAATCTAACAAAGGGAATTCATTTTTTAAATCGCCATATCTTGAGAAAAAAACCTAGAAGTCGCCAGATTTAGATAGTGTGGTCGCTGTAGGTCGCCAGAATTAGGCAGGATTCCAAAAAAATCTCCTCTTCCACCAGGACAGTCGCCATTTACTGCTAATCAATGCTGAGGATCCTAGCCAGTGCACCTACTCGAGGAATTTGAAAAAAAAAAAAACCCCTGGTTTGTCTCACATTCGGATCAGTGTTTTTTTTTATTGGCGAATTTTCGCAAAAATTCGAACTGAAAAATGTCATTTCGACTAATACAAAGGTTTTTTCATGGGAAAAATGGTCCAAATTCGTCAAATTTCGAAAAGAAAAAAAAAATCAAATCGCCAAATTTCTACAATAAGTTTCAGTAGGTAGCCAAGAATATAGAAGGATCCTGGTTTTTTTTCTACTTTCATATGTGGCATGTAGCCAGAATTGGCTAAATTAGTTTCCCAATGGTCACTATCTTGGCTACATCACAAAATCCTTAAGAAGAACCCTGATTCGGATCATAAAGATCAGTGTTGGGTGTTTCTTTAGTTTTATTATGAAGAGCCTTCAGTTTTGGTTATGAAAAATAAGTTAGAATTGTCTCGGTGTTGGTTTTAATGCGTAAATGGAACCAAGAATATGGTTTTGGGTCTGATTCTTTTTATTAAAATTGTATAAATCTAATATTATTAATAATAACAAGCACTCCGGCCATGGTTTTGAAAAGCTAACCTGGTTCCAGTCCAGTTCTTACTAACCTGGACCCGAACTGGCAGTTAACTGGCCGGTAACCCTGATTCTAGTCAATTACTTGCCCAACACTGGTTCAGAGTTTGAACCCACAAACTCTTCTTTAAAAAGTACTCGGATGCATTGTTCTATGCCTAAGGTAATGCCCAAGGAGTGAGGCATTTTGGAATGAGCATGTCTTATTAGAGTGAGAGTCTATTTCAGGAACATCCCTTTCCTTGGGCGTTACCTTGCGTAAAGCACTAGAATAATTTTTTTCCAATTTTTCCCCATCACACTCACTTGGTATTGCAAGACCGGGAACATGCAAAAAAGAGGTGTGACATTTTGAAAAGTGAAATGCTTGTTGGAGTAGGCATTTCAAATTTAAAATGCCTCACCCTTTGTGGAGGACAAAATCGGCTTGATAACATGCCTTCCAAAGACCATTAAAAATTTATGCACAAGTAAAGCTTAGCTATTATGTCATCACTAGCACAAGTAAAGCTTAGCCTACTTCATTGTGAATGAAATGCATGTGAACTATATCCCATGTTATTTGGACATAGAACTTTTGTTGGGTGGTGTTTTGAGTATAAAATGTTGCCCAGATTGTATTTTTGGACATGAAAACTTTGCCCCTAATTGTAGGAAAATAAGTGAACATATGAATGTGAGAAACTAGAATGTACATGAAAATTGTTTCATAAGAAGCATAATATTTCATTGGAGTTTTTGAAAGAGAGATATTATGTGGGGTAGTTATATCCATGGCACAACCTAAACAAGTAAAATGCACTAAAATTGTGAATAAATGTATGATAGCCAAATGACCTAATGCTACAATTAAATCTGACTAATTATTGAGTATGGTCCACAAAGGTAATGAAATCATTGGTGAACTTTTAAATTACCATCCAAAATACATATATTTTGTGTAATGTTTAATTTCTTTTGTTTCAATTTGAAAACTTATTTATGCAAAAAGTTGTCCTTTTTGCCAACATATTATGCAATATGGAATTAGGTATTACGGTTCAACTAAGTCATCTCATTCTACATGTAATGAACTTACCCACATGATATAAAATAACAAGAATAGAGCACATGAGAATGAAATTTATTTTCATGTCAAAAATCTAATGCCAAAAAACTATCATTCAAAGATGTAATGAAAAATCAACCACATTGAGAGCCTTTCACAATGTGCACTTTTCTTCATAGGTAGCAACATCATGACATACCATAACCCCATTTATGGGTTTCATCTATTGCAATGCCTAAGATGATAACATATTTTTAATATGCCATTTTGGAAGTGTTTAGAGTTTAGAAACATTATATAAGAAACATTAAACATGTATATGAAGATATCAAGAATTCATTAAAATGTTTGATTGCAATTTTTTAAGGAATGAAAATTAATAATTACATTACAAGGTTATTGGATCTTGTAAGGGTGATTCCTTCAATCAGCTTAATTTGATTGACATGTGGGTTTAAACATTATGATGATGGGCTATGCAAGGATAAGGAATTTTATTTACTTTCCAATTCCCAACAAAGAAAGCTTGTTGTAAAACTAGCCATGGCAAAGCAAACCTATTGGAATAATTTGCAAAAATACAATATTATGCAACTATACAATATAGTTTGGCATGCAAATTGTGAAGCTTAATGAATTTAAGATTACAAAACTTATGTTCAAGGGATATAAGCAAGATAGATTTGGTGTTGTTGATGGAATAATTACATGCAATTGCAATTTGTGAACTTGTAATAGATTACACTTGAGGTGTTGAGTAGTGACTAGTATTGGGAGGGTAAGTGTAAATGCATTTATACCCATCTTTTAAAATTGGGTAAGTATAAATCATATGTGTAAATGACATACACTTATCATGCCAAATTTTGCACTTATCTTGCTTGTCATGTAATTTTTGTTTACACAAATTTACATGGGGAAAGTGTGTGTATTTTTTCATTTTCATTTATATGGCCCCACACAAATGTATTTGATAGAGTAAATGTAAATAGAGTAGGTTTTGGAAAAGAAAAAAACAAATCCACATGTCACCCTTCCCACCACATTATTTTTTATTAGCAACCCATATGACCTTCACCCCCACCATATTTATTTATTTATTTATTTTCCCTACTCTCTTCTTTATTCCCCCTCTTGGTTTAAAAAAAAATTTCCTACCTATGTATTTCTTTTATCCCTCCACTACCACACACTTTTCTTTTCTTTATCCTTTTTTCTTTTCTTTCTTTTGCTTTGGTTGACTTTGGTGGTTGGTTCTTGTTGGTTTGTTTTGTTTTGTTTGTTTGGGGCATTTTTACAAAGGGTAGGGGACATATTGTAAAGAAAAAATTCCAAGTGATACCTAACATGTATCATAAGGAAAGAAAGAATAAAAATTAAGGAAGTCACGACAAGCTTTGATTTTATGTTTTTTCCAACGCCATCAAGAGATTGAAGGCCATCACAAATTTACATGATGGGTAGTTGTTTACATAACTAATTTATCTCTCCACAAGGTTTTACATAGTTTTACATGGATTTACATGGATTTATATTTACATGTCCAAGGTTAGGCATTTACACATGCACAAATGTGAATGAGAGCTTCTACACTTAATTTTTTTGCAAATAAGTTTGTTACTTACACAAAAAGTATCTAAAAACATAATAAATTCATGCCCAACATTGGTGTTCACCAATGTTGTGCAAACACCCCTTATGATGGATAAGAATTGCCAATTATAATTATGGTTAGTAAGAATTGGATTGAATTGGGATGGATTTTTTAAACCAAAACCCAAATTTATTTTTGAAAAACCATACCTAAAACTAAAACCCTAGTTTTATTTATGTGTGGAATTGGAACTAAAACTATGATATATATAGAAAACAAGGATTAGAATCAATAATTAACCACTAATCCTTGGTCTAGTCAATAAAATATCAATATCAATAATCTTAATAAATAAATAAAACTAATTATTTTTATCATTTCAATCATTCAATTCCAATGACAATGATAATCAAAATTGGTTAAAATGAAACAAGTATAAGGTCCAATAGTGATCATCATCTTGACAATTCCAATGTGATCATCCACTTGACAATTATGAGAACATTCCATAACTATTTAACTATCTCATTCCTTTCTTGATAACTACTTCAATCCTTCACCCATGGCCATCTATATGAACATGAAAAGACACATGTTAATGTGTCTTTTTATGTCTACACATCAATTCTACTAATGTTGACTGCAACTCCACCATTTGCATATGAAGCCACTGAAGGTACCATGAAAATCCATAACAAACATCTATGTTCCAACATTTATAGAAATTATCAACTTACTTATCGAATGTTATGATATTTTTAGGGTTTACTCTTGACCTAAAAACAATGCTACTAATAATCAAATTATATGACATCTTGAACATTGAACCTAAATACATATCAATGAATCACAAGTTAATAATGTTTTGGAAATCATGAGTTGGATGAAGAACAAAGCCCATGATGTGAACAATCCTATCACCAAGTACCATAGCCTTAGGTCAATTTCCACATTCATAAAATGAATTTTTTTTATAGAAAATGAATTCATTATTTAATTTTGAAATTACATTTTATCCATCATCTATTATCATATTGTGATATGAATAATGAAAGTATTGAGAGTGTAGCCTATGATAATTATGATGATTTTCAACATGTCAACTTCATATTTTCACAAATTTTTATTTCATTATTTTGAGGATTATTTAATGACAAATTTGACCTTAAGGTAAAATAATACACATTACCACATGTTAATAATGTACTTTGGGGTCTCAGCAAGTATATAACACACTTGATATGCATCAAAAATTTTAAAAATCAACTAGTTGTTCAAAATTTGCTATACTTTAGGGTTTGTACAATTAACCTAAAAATAGAGGGGCACAAACAATCTAATTGCACAAGGGTTGAAAGGAGTTCAATGTATCCATGGACCCATAACCTTAGTATTTGTTATCACATTATCATGTGCAAGATCACATAGAATAAGGTTAAACAAAACTTTTGTAGGAGCACCTTCTAAAACCTCTCCAGATATTCTTTCTTCCTTCTTCACATCCCAAATTCTTCTAGTCACCTATTCAAGTTCATGCAAATATTCAGCCACAAACCCCAATGTTTTTTTCTAGTACATAACCTTTAATCATTGAACCTTCAAGTTGTGCCATGGAATGGACATATAACCTTTTAGAAGAAAAATTAATATGTACAATTTGGTTGAATGTAAATCTCAATGGGAACATTAACCTTGTTGAATATAAAGGAAAAGATTGTTGTGTTCAATTCCATTCAATGTATTTGAATTCAATTTGTAAATTCAAATTCAATTGAGTTGAATTTGATACAAGTTGCAGTATGCAAATTCATTCAATATTTTAATTCAAATGGAACTTAATTTTCATAAAATTAACTCATTTTTTCATAAATTCATTGTCAGTAATAGTATAAAGCAATGTAGAGCCCAAGATTTAATAAATTAAATTGAACAACAAGTAACTTTCCTTTGGGAGTTCGGTTGAGCTTCATATATAGTTTGCAAAAGTGTCCAAAATATGTAACATATATCAAATGTTGGACCCATTGAGACCAAATTTAAACACAACCAAAATTGAATTTGTGACTTTAATCATTTGAGCTATGAATTACAATGCAAAAAAACTCACAAATAGATTTTTTTCATTCCAAAATATGATTCATTTGGTTATTTAAGTAAAACATTTTGGCAAATTTTGCAACATTTAAAAAATCACAATTGATTAAATCCCCTTTGAGCCATTATCATAAAAAAAAATTCTATAGTTTTAGTATCACATTATGAATGTTCATATGTGGATCAATTCTTGCATTCCCAACTCCTACCATGCAAATGGTTCTTTAATATTTTGAAACTTATATTTTAGAAGCTAATGCATATCCTATTCTTGAATAAGTTTATTTAATGACCACAAAATGATTTTCTTTTTATCATTGGTTGAGCTAGACATATGAAACATTTGGAACCTTGTGGTGCTTTCAATATTAAAAGAGATGAAGTGTAAAAATATGAAAAATTATCATGCCCACATTGTGAAGCTATGAAATACATGTGATATTGAAATAATTAAATTAATAACCCAAATCGTAAACATGTAATTGGAATAATATTTTCGCAAACTAAATATTGTATGTCAATAATTTATTACAAAACATTAGTTTTACATAATTATTTATTTAGAACTCTATCCATTGTGAACAAGGTTCCCAATTTCCATTTTTTTTTTTTTTCTTCTTCTTAATTTGGTGTTTGAAGCATTTATCCCCAAGGTATTCCTTTCTAAATTTGTGTATATGTTTCTATGTCTAACTTTGTTGTATTTGGAATGTGAATATGTTTTTATGTGTGTGACTTTGTTAATTTCAATAGTGTTGGGTGTTGATTTAGTACCATGACATATGATATGTGTCAAGGCTTTGGATATCAACTGCGTAGACAAAGGTAGGTCAAAGACCAATCTTGTCCAATTTTCAACTTTGAAAAGAACTTTAAGTTTTGAATTTGACAATTTGACTAATGTTTTCATTTGGTGGAAATTCTAGCAAGGTTATCCTTAAGGTTCATACTTCAAATTCCATTAATACCTACACTACACACTCCCCCAAGTTTGCAAGTTGTTGTTGACCCCAATGTTATCAAAAGTGACATTTCATAAAAAAACACAACTTCCTTAGCATCAAAATTAACACATGTAGTAACATTGGATTCCCAATGCCAATGAGCCCTCACATTAGAAGTTTCTAAAACTTCTCTATCCCAATTCAAGTTATCATACACTAGAATAATGCATGATGACATTACAACTAGAAATTGATTGCTTACTTTTCAAAATGTATTAGATTGGGATACAGATTCTAGTATATGAAAGTGAATATATTATTCAAAGAGCATGTGAAACAAAAGAAGAAAAGATATAAATCTTGCATCTTGAAGATGCAACTTGCAAAAGAAAAAACAAAAAAATTCAAACAAGGCAACAAGAAAAAGAAAATAAAAGTTAATTACATGATTTTTTTTTAAGACAAAAACTATAATCGCAACATTCTATAATAGAGATATAAACACAAATGCAACAAATTTACCAAAATCAAATGACAGGATGGATTTAACCTTCATGAAGCACAGATATGTGAGTTCACATGAAAAAGATGTAGAATTTTGTCTTCTCTCTCTTGGGCCAAAAACAAATATGATACATCACTTCACAAATCTAGTGGTAAACTTTAAATTACATTCATATCCATAGCAATATCTAAATTTTTAAAAGTAACAAACAATATAAAAAAAACACCAATCCTTCTTGCCAAACTTAGCATACATTTTTACTTTAAGAAATAGAATTTTCTTATGATCTAATAGAGTTTATTATGTGATAAAGTTGATAAGGGCAAAGTAGTAAGAGCTCATATGCTAACAATTAACTTTAAAAATTAAAAAGGACCAATGGTAGGTTAGATTGAAAACACATTCTGTAAAGTCATGTGAAATATTGTGCTTCAAAATCATCCCAAATATACACTACAAAAATCTTTCCAATTCTTTACATATAAGGTAAAGGCCCATTCTCAACGTCAGGGCCACAATAAGAGGCAATAACCAAGTTTTGTCCCTCATTGTGAAAATCAATTATGGGTGTTTAAAATGAGACAAAACCTTATCATAAATTGCCAAATATCAAAGTTTTACTTAACCAAGTTCAAAGTCAACTTTGGGTTTTATGCTTTTAAGCATATGTAAATCATGAGGTGGTAGGATTGGGAAACATCTTACATTTAAATGATTAGGCATAAGCTACCTTTTCTTATTTTAAGATGGAATTCACAAATATAATGTGCCCTCCAAAAGGAAACCCATCTACCACAATTTGATCCCCCTTGTTTGTGGTTCCATAAATTGGTCAAAAAACTAATTGATAATGAACTAAAAATGGCAAGAATGTTAAAAGGATTAAAACCATACATTCATTACCTCGAGCCGAACTCTAGGTGAAAGTTGGCAAATATCAAAGTTATAAGGACAAGTTCAAAGTCAACTTTAGGTTTTAGGCCTTTCAATAAATGATTTGCATATAAATCACATATCAAATCTTGTATAAAAAAGAAAAAGAATTGTTCCAACTACAACATCATTTATATGAAATGCGAGGAACAAGGGAAATATAAACATTACTTGAGACCAATGTTTTATTTGTTGTGAAGGTTACAAAACTTGATAATTGTTTTTTTCGGATAATGAAAAAATGCATAAGAAATTTTTGCAAGAAATTTTTTGAAAGTTAAATTCTTTTGAGAGAATACACTTTCCATGTCAAGCTTTATAGTCCTTTTCTCTTTCAAATTACTAAACTTTGAAAAATGAATTGGTCTAAATGATCTTCATGTTAATATTCATAATGAATGGGAAATGAAAAAAAGAAACAAATGCATAGGGAATGAATTCCAAGTGAGATTTTTTTAATAAAAAAACTATAGTTTCCTAACCATATAATAACATGGGTCTTCCCCTATCAAGACCTACCAAGTTGGGTCCCTTGACCTTTACTTGGCGGTGATTAACAAAGGTTTGGATGACACATATTTAGGTGGATTTTTTATTAAAAAAATAGTTGGATGGATAAGAAGATTTTGTTTCTAATTATGTGTTGACCAAACACATCCATGTAGATTTAAGGGAGATTTTGCTAAATACATCCCATGTAACCAATTTTTCACATGTGAAAAGGACTACCTTAGGGCCAGACCCCACTTGATCATTTTCCTAACCAAGCCACACTTAATGCCATGTATAAGGTGGTGTTTAATCAATCCCATTTCCCAAGCAACAATGGACTAGATGCTCTTGCCTAACATGGGATTTATTTTTTCCAACATCAAATTACATGAAGATTTATTCATTGGAAGTGTTGGATATGACTCATTCTAACCCCATTTGAATTGAAATTTAAGCACGGGATAATTAAGATGCAATCCTTTGTGTGAGGTTTTGTGAATAGTGCTTCATTTTTATTTTTATTTTGTGACATTCAAAGTTTTATCAAAGCTTTTAAGCAAGATTTGTTCCCCTTTAGGTTGGTTGTTTTAAATGCTTAATCTTGTGCATATGTTTATCAAAAGGTCTAAACTTTTTACAACTTGCTTTTTACATCATGTTTTTCAAATTTAACATTGCATTTTTTCTATTTTTTAATATGTGCATAAATCCATGAAGAAATATGTTTGAAGATCTTTTGGTAGTGAAAATTATCTCCCAAGGGTTTAAGCTTTGAAGGTTTAATCATGATTGCTACCATTGTTGGGTGGTTTTTTGTTTTTGTGAAAAATCTTTGGTTCCAATTCTAAAAAATAAATTCCAATTGTTTCAATTTTGGTTCAAATTCCACACATGAATGGATCCTAGGAATTCAATTTTGTATTTGAATATTTACAAAAAAAACTTTGGTTACAATTTTGATTCTAGTTTTGAAAATCAAACCTAATTTTAGTTCAATTTTTACTAATTAACATTAGACTAAAAACTACACCCAACAAGTTTTCCACACATGAATGGAACCCAAGAATCTAGTTTTGGATCTAATTTTGCAACAAAAAAAAAACTTCAATTATGGTTTTGCTTCCAATTTAAAAAAATTAAAACCTCCTTCCAATTCAATTCTTACAAATTAAAACTAAATTAAAAACTAGACCACACAAGTTTTTGAAGTTGGTATAAACATGTGGGGTACAAGAAATAGTTGCCCTTCTTAGATCTAATGACACTTGATGTTAAGGACTATATTGTTAAGTTCCTTAACCCCAAGCTAGCCATTTAAGACCTAAACTTACTTATTAGAAAATACAATGTTAAGTTAGCTTTTCAAACTCCCATTCACACCCATGATGTTAAAAGAAGTATTGATAATTACATTAATGTTAAACCTTAACATTTTTCATCATCATTCACAGGTGTGATGATGGCAAGTCTCTTTTCCACATTGTTTTTTTTACTATGTTGGGTAGGTGATAGATAGATAAATAGGTAGGTGAGGGAAGGAGTGGGTAGGTGGGTGAGTAGGTAGGTAGGGGAACAATGCAAAAACATTTTGTTAAGTTATTATTAACTTAAATTCCCCTTTTAGTGGTTGCTACCTAACATTGAACTTTTATTCCAAAATTTATGTTAAGTTAACATTCACTTAACATTATGCTACCACTCATTTGACATTAGGTGCCACCTAAGATACCACCTAAGTTTCGATATTAACTATCTTGGTTGGAATACAACATTTTTCTTGACTTTTTTAACATCCACTTAACATTGATTTAGCATCAAGTGTGATAGAAGCATTATGACCAATAAATGAATATCATTAAGCAAACTTTATCAAAATTTCAATTATGAAAATTATATTTTCCTTTTTCTAAAACAACTATGGTTGCTCCTCTTGAGACCATAATGCAAGGGTAGAACAAGGGCAACTTCAAAACATGTTTGTCAAATTATTTATTTATTTTGAAATTTTCATGAAAATAAAATTTTCTTGAATATTATATATATATATTTTTCCGAAAAAATTATTCTTTGAAATAAATAATTTTATAAATTTCATCATCATTTTCCTAAACAATATAAAATTAGTGTGAAGCTAGCAAGGTACTATTATAATATTCTCTAGTAATTAATTTACAAATAGACTATTTGGCACATATTGGATTTTATTACAAACATGAAGTTTAAACCTTAAACTATTTTTTGAGCTTTTTAAAGTAGGTCTAGTTCATGGAGACCCAATAGGTCCGGTCCTAAGGTGGGGTGAGGTCTAAGTAGATCCATTGGGTCCATTTTTAAGTCCATTTAGACCCACTAGGTTTGGTTCTTCGACCCAAACCCAGTCAGAAACCTAGAACCAACCAACACTAATCATTTTGTTGATTTTAGAGTTTACTCTAATTTCATCTCAACTAGTGTGGCCTATGCCATTGGCCCAAGTGTGAACTCATTACAAAATAGGGAAACTCAACATGTGAACATTGTTTTGCAATGTATGTATTTATTTTTTGAATAACCAAAGGGGTCACAAAAATCCAATAAAAGATCGATGGGCGAAACCATCACATGGGAAACAAAAAGGGAAGGCCAAAGAAAGGCCCAAAGACGCACAACCCACATGATACAAAAAAGGGAAAAACCTAGTATTTCTCGTGGTAGGAAGCTATCTCACCCACAACCCCTATAATGTCATCTACATGCAAATCATGAGATTTAATAACAATGGGAGGTCTAGAACAAACATCACCCACAACGCAATCTTCCTTTCTATAACAAAGGTTAAAGCATGTTAAAAAGTAATACTAACACGTTGCCTGAAAATTTAAATGTAAAAAGACAAAGATAAATGACCTTTTGATCGTCTATCATGGAAAAGATGAACACACTTCATAATGAAACAATCCATATCATGCCCGAATGCGTTGTGCACCTCCATGGCCATCAGAATATAGCAGTGCCCCTCACAAAGCCCTATATACTTACCGATCTTAATAATGGTGTCAAGTTTTGCAATTGCACCTGTTAGTTTATTAATGACACTCAAAGTCATCAATTTTCACATCAGGTCAATAATCATCACATCAACAACAAAGACCTGATCCTTTTGAGTCATGTAAAGATTGGCTTGTAATGAAACTCTTGACATAAGGACATACCACCACTCTCTCCAACGTGCCCATTCTCTCAAATGAAGGCATACATGAAATCTTGGATGACGTCATGTGTGACTATTTGATGACTTCCAAACAACCAAATATGAAAGGAAATCATGCTTGAATTGAATGGTAAGCTATCAAGTGTTACCACGTTCTCAACTGATTTTTCCTTCCAAAACCTGGTTTTTTGGAATTTATTTGAACTTTCAATGGCAAAAATCACTTTAAAATCAATATCCCCCACATTCCAAATCCAAATCTCACCAAATAAATTCCATCAAATCCTGCTCATCAAGATCTTTCCAACAACACCAAAGGCACATTCCAATTCCTCTGAAATTTTCAGCTCCAATTTTATTTATTTTCAATGAAGAAATCATTCAATATTCAAAAACTTTTGCACCGCAAGTCCAAACGCATGTAACCAAGCCCATGCACCCCTCCTCATTGAGAGCTTTCCAAAGACACCATGAACATGATCTGAAGCATCCCATTTGGTGGATCTCATACCTACAAAACAAAACAAAACAAACTACCTTCCTTCATAGATAGATTTTCCAGCAATGGAAGGCTTGTAAACAAAAACTGAGTGTTAAGAGCAATTTTCCATTGTTGTTCAAATGTGGATTGTTCATTAAAATGGACCGTGTGACCAAAAAAGGAGGAGGGGCTTGGTGTTTCTGCTACAACCCTCTCCCTCCAGAGGTTTGTACTAGAGGCTAGATTATGATGAACATTATGGTCTGGGGTGGCAGATTACAACATTTTTTGACCACATTACATGACATAATCTTCTGGTGATGATCATACACTTGTAATAATGACCAAAATCTCTGTTGAACATGAGTTTTTAGAAAAGATCTTCAATCTGCCATCCCAGACCTTTTAAAATCATGGAATGGTCTCACCCTTGCCCATCATGTCGGGTGCATTGGCAAGCTCGCCCTGGCACCTTACCCAACACAATGGGCAGTGGCTTGACAATTCCAACACCAAGCACCATCACTGCGGGTCCAGGATTCTTCTCTTGTGGGCTCACTTTTGTTCTCTGCTAGTGGAATGTTTCTGTCCAGGCTCAGGTTTGACAGCAGCCATGCAACACTGTTAAAGGCCTAAGTGTGATTGTTTGCAGGATCAGATTCCACTTTCTGCTGCTCAAGATCTGCTGGACCTGCAAAGTCTGAGGGACCCAGGAATTTATCCATTCTAAATACCCATGTGTTTCTTTTCTTTTCTTGTTGTCTTCAGTGACCTTTTAGCACAGCATCATCATCATCATCATCATCAATTGGCATACTTTCCAAAAGAACTCAGTAAAAGCTTGAAATCACTTCTCATTTCAATGTTTTTCACTACATTTCCATCTCCATCCAAGAGATTTTTGGTTAATCCCAAATTTACTGCAATATTAGATAAGAGATGATGGATGTAGGTCATTGCAAAAATTTTGCTATGACATGAGAGGAGGGACAATATTCACAAAGCATGATTAGCTTGAGAACTAGATTACCAACAGTGAAGCTTTTGCTTCAGAATTGCTTTGTAAATCATCAGCTGGTGCATGTTGATCTGGAAATGTTTCCTGAGGTTTCTGCAAGAATGCAATCAGCTTGTCCATCACCATGTCAGGGTCATCCTTGTCAAGAATCAGAACTTCACTGACTTGAGCAGGTGTGACCTTGCATCTGCCTTCATGCAACAAACTCTCTACCGTTGGAAACAATGGGTGGGTGTCAATCATCAAGTAGTTACGAGCAAGGATCTTGAAAGCTGCAAAAGTGCAGTAAGACATGTGTATGTGCATGTCCATTCGGCCAGGTCTCAGCAATGCTGCATCAAGCTTCTCAATGTGGTTGGTTGTGAAAATCAGGATGCGCTCATCACCACAACAGGACCATAAGCCATCAGTGAAATTCAACAGCCCAGAGAGTGTAATTCGGCTGTTTTCATCCTCCTTCAACTTGTCAAGCTCATTGGGACTGAATGGGTCTGATCTGTCACAATCTTTCCCTCCCCGTCTTGATCTTGATTTTGGTGTCCGCTGGCCAGACAGATTGATGGAGCAGTCAATGTCTTCAATCACTATGATGGACCTGTTTGTTGTTTGAATGAGCAGCTGTCGGAGTTCACTGTTGCTGAATACCTGAACATTCATGAGCAAAATTGAGAGAAAATTAGATTTCGATCGCTTGCTTGCTTGCCATGAATGTCTGCAAATCAGGGGGAAGATTCAAAGGATCCATCCACAAAATTACCTGAGTCAGCTCAAGGTCGTAGACGTCATACTTGAGGAAGTTGGCCATGGCAGCAATCATGCTGGACTTCCCTGTGCCAGGAGGGCCATATAGCAAGTACCCACGCTTCCAAGCCCGCCCAACTCTCTCAAAGAAATGCTTCCCCTCCATAAAAGACTTCAGGTCTCCCTTGATACGAGCAATACTGGCAGGTTCCATGGCAAGCGTGTCAAAGGTTGAGGGATGTCTGAATGGCACCGACTGCCACATGTGTCTGCCTCCAGAGAACATGGATGAGTTCTTGCCATTTGTGTACAACTGCATCTCTCTGCACATGATTCAACAACCTCATCAGACACATTGAAGAAAATGACAAAGGATTTTCGCCCAAACATCATCATCATCTTCTTCTTCTTCTTCTTCAACCCCTGAATCATTGGGTATGGAAGAAGGACTACTACTGCTGCTGCTGCTACTACTGTGAGAGCTGCATTTGCAAAATCCTTGCAAATCAATTTGTAACTAGAGAAAATATTACGTACCTGTTTTGGCGTTTGTATCCAGCAGCTCTTGCATTGATGTGATCAATATAGCGAGGGATGATCCAATCGCGATCACGCTTATGTATCTTGAGTGTATACAGACGGTCATGTGCTTCTTGTGATCCTCTCCCCTGCATGCTCTCTCCTTGCAATTTATGCACCGAGTGTTGCCACCACAGTTTTCTGCCTTCAAATGTGTCCATAATACTCTCACCCTCTGGGAGGAAAAGAAAATGCCCACAAAACTGAGAACATAGCTTAATAGTGCAAAAGAAAAAAAAGGAAAAACAAAATAAAACAAAAAGACAGAAAAAGCCTGTTGAAGTAAAGCAACCACTCTGTAGGGGTGGGGGGTTTTGTGGGATGTGATGATGATGATTACCTGCTAGATTGGAGCAAGTCTGTTTGGAGTTGCGGATGCGAGTGAGGACAACTCTGTTGGCAACTTTGCACATGTCATTGGCATTGAGATGGAGTTGCACATTCTTGTACAGTTCATTGCTACTGGCACTCTCAAACTCGGGGATCTCAAAACATATGTAAGGGTCCAAATATGTTCTCAGAAATCCAAGGCATTTGCTCACCAATTCTTTCACCTCACGCGGTAACATTCCATGAAGGAATGCCACTAGTCCCAGCATTGACCACCAGTATGCCAAATCCATGCTCATATTACTCTTTCTCATGGATCCAGCACAAGCAGAAGAAAGTGACGGACGGTAGCCGAAGCTCATGAATGTGTATGGATCCAGGTTGTGAAATATAGACAAAATGCAAGAAATCTCAAACTGCGACGTTCAGCTCGATTCTCTCATCCCTACTACAGATTTCCTCCGCCTTTGAAATTTGCCCCAGCTGCTGTGAGCTCAAAGATTCTCGACTCCTGACGAAACAAGGCAGGCCTGAATTGCTGCTGCAGCTGTTCAAATGATATCTCTTCTTCTTCTTCGCTTGGAGTGAGAACACACAAAAAGACCATGAGGTGAGGACTTCATCAATTGGGTGTTTTCGCAGAAACAAGCAATTCAGCACTCCCAGTCGTCCTGATTCACAAGAACAAATGACAAGCCTTTGCCGCTCTCTACGCCTCCTACATACATCCAATCAAGCTCTTAATTTGCGCTCCCTTGTGCAAAGAATGAAAACAAGCTCACCGCATATAACCAAAGCTACCTCAAGACTTACTGGAAAGCCTCAGCTTCATCCCAGAAAAAAAGCTGCACAAGATTGCGTTGTGGAAACAGAAAACCAATCCACGGATCCAAGCTGTAAGCAGAGTTGCCCAAGAAAAACAAACACATACCCAATTTTTTTTCTCTCTCTCTCTCTCTCTCTCTCTCGCTGTGTCTGTGACTCTTCTGTCCGTCAGTCCGTCTGTCTGTGTCCACCGTCGGAGATCATGAACGGCAGAAGACGGGTTGACGAGAGCTTCTAGATTTGGGCATTCATGGAAAGCTTTGCAGCATTTGAGAGAATGTGGGGAGAACGTGAGGAGAATGATGATGGACGATGTGGGAAGCGGAATTTGTACTACCAGTGATGATGGGTGGGGACGACCAAGCTTGCCTGCTTGCTTGCTTGCTTTTCCGACTTGGGAGAAGACCAAAGAAAGCAGCTGCAGTTCCTTCCTTCTTTCCTTGGGCTTGGCCCACCGTCAGCACCCTCCCTCCGTGCCTGCCTGCCTGCCTGCCTGCCTGACAGTGCACATTCCCCACACAGATTTCGCGACAAAACGCGCGTGCGTGATTTGCTTTACGCTGCTCACGGGCTGTTTGCACTCCACTCGTTGCACAAACCGTGCGATTAGGTGTCCTCCTTCCTCATCCATCCCCAACCGACCAGAAAAAATTTCTGTGGTTTGGATAACTCTCATCTATCTATTTCTGTCCCTCCCTCCCCCCCCGCCCCCCCCGGTTCTTTCTTTTTTGGTACAGGACAAGGAACTAGAACAGGGCTGTTCCGGGAATGCGGACCCTGCATACCCTGCCTGTGCCCCTCAGCAGCCTTTTCTTTTTCATTGGCAATATTAAGCCCAAAAAAAAGAGATTAAAATTTGACATTTTGAGAAATTAATTTGTGTTTTTTTTGGAGGGTTTCAAATTGCCAGAAGTGAGGGGGAAAAAAAAAAAATTTAATTTTCTTTTTGCATATTATTTCTAAAATATTTGGGTTTCATTGTGTAAGCTGTAAAATATAAAAAAGCTGGCTTACATTGTGTCTCTTATTAGGTTACATTTTTAAAAAATTCATTTAAAAGAAAAAAACACTGGCAAGTGCGGGACCTAAATTTCACAAAACTGCTGCCCATGTTCAAGATCGTTATCTGGTGTAAGATCTGGGAAAATTTTGTAACGGCCACAAATTTTGTTTGAGAAAGAGAGGAGGCACCTTACACGAGGCTATGTGATGCATGCGGTTCCTTCCTTCCTTCAAATTTGAGAAGGCACCCTCACATACTCTGGGAAATTTCTACCAGTTCACAACCGCAAGTTCACGAGGGGGGCGGGAACAAATGGACAGATCCATTACAACAAAGAGGGAACAGCATGATGGCTAAGTTCAAAACCAGCAAGAATTCAAGTAATTGAAAATGTTTCCATCAAGTTCCCATAAGAAAGTGAACTCTCAGTTTCCATTGAGGTTGGCCTCCATGTACATACATACATTAGGGAAATTTTTTGACCAGTTCAGGATGACTAATTCCAAACTAGCAAGAGTCAAAACAAAAGAATGTTATAAGTTCCCAAAAGAAAGTGAACTCTCGGTTTCACACCTGCACATTACACTTTCACACCTGCACATTACACTTAGAAAAATTCTACCAAAATTCAGGACGACAAATTCAAAACTAGCAAAAAAGTCACAATTTTTTTTAAAAACATGACGTCAAGAAATTCCCGTAAGAAAGTGAACTCCCAATTTCTCAACTCGACATTACACTTGGAAATTTCTGCCATGTCAGTACGACAAGTTCAAAAGAAGTTCCCATAAGAAAGTGAACTCCCAATTTCTCACCTCGACATTACACTTGGAAATTTCTACCATGTCAGTATGACAAGTTCAAAACTAGCAAAAGTCAAATTAAAGGAACGTTACTACGTTACATTACGTCAAGTTCCAACAACAAGAAATGAAGTCTCAATTTTGTACCTTCATAATACACGAGGGAAATTCTTAGCCAATTCTAGATAACAAATTCAAACCTGGCAACCCTTAGAAATACTGGACTGTTCCATCAAGTTCCCACAAGAAACTGAACTCTCGGGAAATTTTTTTTTAGTGTATCCAAATTCGACCAGTTCCTGACTACCAAGTTCAAAAACTAGCAAGCCTTGGAATAAGGGAATGTTCCTAGTACAAGAAAATGAACCCTCAGTTTCGCACCAACACAAGGTGAACATTCATCAACATGTGAGCTGAAAACAACAAATAGTTAGTGTTAAAAGCTGACAAGGTTTACACAAGGTTTACCACACAAAAGTTGTGCCATAATTTGAGGGAAAAACAAATAGAAACGGCCATTGAGAATGCAGTGAACCAAAAAGACTCCAATTAAGTGTATTTATTTATTGAACAATTGTTATGCCAATAGTGGTTTCAGGTGAAGCTGCAGGACAGGATTAGAATGCTCTTTTATAACAAAGCAGGTCCTGGGTTCAAAACTAGGTACCCATGATCTACTACTACAAGGGGACAAAGGTATTGCATTGCAAAATTCTGGATGGAAAAAATTCCAAGGCATGGGAACCAAGGAACAAAGTAATGAATCTCATCCACCAGTTGTCATTTCAGCCCAGCCGCCACAAAACTAGGCAGGAATTCCAAAGACTTGTTGTTGCTACTGTCTTGTCTGACCTGTAACCAAATTTGGCTCATTCCTTCCACAGAGTTGCAACTGTCCTTTCTGACGTCTACCCAAATTTGGCTCATTCCTCTTGTGCAGCATTGCCAGTCCACCTACTTCACAAAATAGCAAAAACAAAAGACTCTGACTTAGTATCATGCAAGATCTCAAAATTCCTTTCTAATGGTCTGCATTCACACTTGATGTTAAGTCAGTGTTAAATTAAAATCTAGGTGGCATCCTAGGTGGCACCCAATGTTAAATGGGTGATATCATAATGTTAAGTGAATTCTAACTTAACATAAAATGTTCATGGTAAGTAGGTGTAAGTCCTAAATGACTAGCATGGTATTAGGGCACTCAACACTAAAGTCCCTAACACCAAGTGTGAATGGACCTTAAATGTTATAATTACTATATAACATTTCATGGGTCACTAATGTGGCCTGTGCTGCTGGCCCAAGTGTGAACAGGACCTTGACATAGAGCTTGATTGTGAGGAAAAAATATTAAACTTAAAATTAATTTTCAATGACAAAATTACTCAAAATTCACTATCTCGCTCCACCTTAGGTCTAAAAATTTCCCAATTCACCTTTATTAAATCCTACTCACCAAGAGTGTGCCCAAATTCCCCTATGATGTTTAGTTTTGATTCAGATGAATTTTTCATTAAATATTTGTTCAATATTTAATAACTTCTCCAGCATAGGTCGAAACATCAAGAAATCAACTTGGTGCACCCCTAATAATTGAGGACTTTTCAATTGTATCAAAAGTGGGGCTCGACGTGCTATGATTTGGGAGATCTCAACAATCTCCCTTTTCAATCAATCTCCCTTAACCAAACGATTTGGGAGATCTCAACACTCACCCTTTTCAATCAATCTCCCTTAACCAAACAATCGCCCTTTTCATATGGAGACATTAAGAAGACCATGAAATGTTAAACTTGGACTCAAAGACCATATTTTAGTTGAAGCATGGGATATTTACAATGGGTGCTACTTCACCATAGCCATTCATTGGGGTTTTGAAAGTCTTTCCTTGATAGGAGAGCAAATATGATAAAGTGACAAGCACTAAACAAGCACAACAAGTTAAATACAATGCAATTTGCAATGCCTTTTAACAACTGGGTTTTCGGATTTTTAATGCCCCGACCGTGAGTGCCCCATCCCTAATTTTCCACCCCCCTTGTTAACCAAAACTACTACTTCCCCCCAACTTGATGCGCGGCTAACTCGCCCTTGTGCCCTCTCCCCCACCTTTCCCCCAATTCTTTTTTTTTCCCACCTGCCCACCACCTCGCTTCTTGCCACCAAATCCTTCCTTAGGTAAACCCCAATCTTGGCAATTTCTAATTTTCCATTAGGGAATCATCCAACCCCGGGCTGCTTGAGTCCTTTCCACCTTGGAACATGTTGCCCCAAGGAACTTTTGAACTCCATCAAGGAACATAAAACTCCTTGAGGCACATCTCCCTCCCTTACCCCAAAGTTTCCTTCCATTCCCCAAGGAGTATTGGGGAGACTCTGAGGTTCCTCACATCTCCCTCCACCCCCTAGGGAACACCCATTCTCCCCTATCAAGGAAATACCACTATTCCCTGTGTACACACATTTCGACACAATAGTTATTTCAGTCGGCACTATTTCCATGGATTCAATTTCCATCCAAGATCCTTTGGGGAGGTTTTCATCCCAAAATCTTGCCTTCCTATGGATCTCATCTGCCATGGGAAGTCTTCCCCATCATTTATTTCCCCTGTGGAAACACAAGCTCAACAAATCCATCCATCAATTTACAAATAATTGAAATTGTTTAACAGTGCAATATTGTCATTATGAATGCTCCAAATTTTGATGGCAACCCCCCAAACCTCTCAATGAAAGGAATTTGTGTTTTAGCAAGAACTTTCAATTGATCTAAGTGGAGCCTTTGTTTGCATTCTCTACATGCATTTATTATATTGCATGTGTAGCTTGCATAATTTGGGATAATCTTCAACTATTGAAGTTTTTTGCAGCGGCAACCATGACCAATTGCAAATTTGACCTCAAAATCCATTAGTGCAGATATTACACCAGAAATTAATTATGCATGTTTGTATTTTGAATTGCAACAACTTTCTAATGGTAGTTTTAGTTGTCACAAACTTCAATGGATCAATAGATAAACAAGTGGCCATGATTTCTATAGGTTTTGAGCATACACAGTCATTCTATGGTTCAAAATATTTAATTTTCTAGATGGCAATTGTAAGTGACCCAATGAAGAAGCACAATTTTTCCATAATAAATGTACGTCAATTCTTCTTAGGTTGCTTGAAGCACCTAAAATCAATAGTTGCCTTATTATGTCAACATGTCATTATGAGTTTGGACTTGAGGATGAAATGGTGAAAGATTCGAATGTTGATCATGTGTAGCCTAGTGCAATAGGTGGGAAGTCTAGCCCTGGGAGAGTTAGCCAAGCACACAATGTCCCCATCGAAATGGGATGTCAATGTGGGTTTAAAGTTGGGTAGAGTTATGACACACTTGACCTTGCACTACTCCATTATTGTTATATGGAACATGTAGACAACAAGGGGTTTCCCTATCATGAGCAACACACCACAATGTGCAAGGGTACGTGCCTATAGTATGCATTGTATTTAGGGTAAGCCATCAAAGATTGGATCATGAACAATGTTAAGCTTAGTCTATCTACTGCGCAAATCATGGCAAAGCATGAACAACATTGTTTCGAACAAGATCCCACTCCAAAATCATGAACACATAGTCAATTTGTACTCCCCCATGACATTTGCAATGCAATGGATATATAAGTATGCTACTTTGGAATACAAATGACATGGGATGTGACAACCAATGTTAGGTTTTGGGTGGATGCAAATCTTGATAAGGTATTCATCTTGCAACATGAATATCATCTAGGCTTATATTTTCTATCAAAATCTAAACATCATTCTAGAAAAAACTCATGGCGGAATTGGACCAACAAAGGGTGGGACGAATGATAAGGTACTATCACATCTTTATTTTGTTGTTCAATTTCAAGCATGATATATCATTATACGACATTTAGATAACTTTTGTTTTGTTTTTTCACAATTCTCATTACATACATTAATGGTTTTAAATGAATGGTAAAATGGAGTTCTCATGACTTGGATCAATTCAACTTGAAACAAAAACATATATGTCCAACCGGGGTTGAGAATGCTTAATGACATACTTAAAGAAAATTTTGAATGAAATTTGAGTGCATTCATTGTTGACGATGTTGATGCAAATATCAATGCAACACCATTAATTTTTTTTTGTTATTGCAATTATTTTGAACATTACATGCAAAATGGATAAAGTCCCCAAGAAAACCAATTTGGGTAGTTATAGATGTTCTTGTAAATATTTCTTCACTTGAAAAAGCATGCCAAGGTAATTCCTTGAGGAAGTAAACCAACAATCAATCCCTTTGGGAAACATACCATGGGTCAATTCCCCCAAGGAAACATTTTGGGGTGAGTTCCCTTGGGGAACCATGTTAGGGAAGTTCCTTGGGGAGAAGGATTGCATCCAATCCCCTAGGAAACTATTACTTTGAAGGATTTTAAAAGCATTCCAACATCCATTTTTCAAAAGAACATATCGAAAATTCCCCTTAAAGAGCATGTTGGGGACGAATTTCCCCAAGAAGAATTCATAACATTAAGGATTTTTTTTCATTTATGTCACATTTCAATGTCTCAAAGATTTGTTGGTGTCTAGTTGTTCTCATGTGCAAGGCATGGTTTCTAAACTCATTTGTCTTTTTTTGCCTTTGGCATGTTTGCCAAACATGGCTCAAACATTATTTCAAAAAAAAAACTAACCCCATGGATAACTCAAGGCAATGGGAGATGTTATGTACCTAAAAGGTGTTGTAATGTGCTCGTCATCACAATTGTCACAAACCTAGCCTTGGGCTCATGACCAAGGCAAGGGTTGGCAAAGGTGCGGGCCAAAAGTGAAGCATGGGAGTCACATTTCCTGCTCTTGGGAGTGTAGGAAAGTGTGAGGGAATGAACCCCCACACTCCCAAGTGAGCTCCCACTTTAGGAACTGGACTCCCAATGGACTTTTGGATTTTCAGAGGGAAATTAGAAGGGTCAAAACTCATTGGATTGGAGAGTTCCTTATATCATTGAAAAGCTCTTGGAACGTAGATGTCTAAAATTGACTCACATGACCCATTTGGGCACTTAAAACACATGTTATGGCCAAAAGAAGAGCCAAGAGTCAAATTGCCAATTTGACTCTTGACCACTAAAAGTCAAAAATCACTTTGATTTCCTTAAGTGAAGGTGGCATGCCACATACCATTGAAAGCTCTTGAAGAGAGCTACAATTTTTCTTTAGACCTCACCTCAATCAGAGGTCTTCACACGAAGTTATAGGCCCCCAAAGTCGCGAGAGTCCCAATTTTGGGAATTTTGGGAATTTCGAAACTCCAACTTGAGAGTCCGGGACAAAATGACATTTGGGTGCTGGCCCCATGGCCAAGCACAGAGAATACTATAAGGGGGAAGGTGGTGGCTTCCCCCAAGTTCGGGCCATGGTGAATCTTATGAGTTTGTGTTTACCCATGGCTCGTTCGTGCACCAAAAGTGCTCCAACTATGCATTAATTAACTTGTTGTTTGGTTTGTGTAGGTTCCTGTGAATAATTGAATTGTTTGTCACTCTTCCTAGTCCCCATCCCGAAGCTCTAACACGCCCCTTTACCTCAAAAGTGCTACGAGCTAGGGAACACACCCCAACTTTTTATCCTTCCGTTGTTTTCACCTTAGGCTCACATTTGAGTCTTCAAGGAACTTGGGAGTGCATCAACAATGCACATTTGAAAATGAAATGTTGCATCAACTTTCCTATCTTTGAACAAAATACCATTCAATGAAGCCATACCTTGATTATGTTGATGCATATGCATACTCGGTGCAAAAGGTCCATGTGTGGTGCATAGAACTGTGAAACATACCATATGCCAACCAAAACATGAATGTCACTTTAAAGGTTTACCATGGGAACTTGAAAAAAAAGTTCAAAACATGAAATGTAAATAAGAGGGCAGGAGATTACATTCGTTGTTAATGTGATCACCCATTATTGTATGTAAACATTTTGTAAATGAAATAATTTTCTTTGAAACCAATGAGCAAAAAAATATTTGTCAAATTATGTGGTTGGCACAAAAAATCCCACATTTGCACATCCATTTCTTAGACATGGGAAACACAAAACTAGCAAGGGGCTGATTAAAATCACATAAAGATATCCAATATATAATTTGTAATCTTGACTTTGAATGGACATCTTGTGATTGCCCATGGGCACAAATGTTTTTTATGTAAGCACTAAATTTTGTGTGCATGAATTTATAAAGGCCCAACTTCCTTTTAGGATAATAATAGCTTCATGTGAAGCACATCTTGAAACAACTATGGGTGGATTTGATGCATTATAGGACCTCCCTACTCCCATCAAAATTACAATGAAAACAAGTATTTCTTTGTCAACCCCTCAAACAAGCAAAACACCAAATTAACCTTCACTAGATTGGATGTACCCACACCATGCATTCCCTTGTTGCCTCATGGTTAATGGTGGGTGAAATCTTAAAGGTGATTGTTATACCATCTGATGTTGTGGGATTGAATGACTATTTGTAGTTTCAAATTTTAGTTGAATTCAAGCATATTTGAGAGAAAATGTCCATGCTTTCAATGCCCCATTGGATGCCAAGTTATATTGCCATCCTCTTGGCAATGCCTTAAGTATTGTGGTGGATGGCAATAACTTAAGCTTAAAAAGAAAGCTTAACTTTGTTAACTACATGAGAATTAAATCCAAGCCGACATTTATAAGTTTGGGTCAATATAAGAATTAGTCACCTACATCTCAAGCATATCACAAATTATCATCTACTTGATCGGTGTTATGGTAATTTCTTCACTTAAGTTGTTGAAATAGTTATTCATCATCTAGGAAAATGGAAGGCCCAAGCTTCCTCTAATAATACATTCCCTAGAGACTTTGTTTGAAACCCTCACAATTAACATTCCTTGGAGAGATGTAAAGCCTAGTTGTATTTTGGGAACAAATGCCTAACAAAAAGCTTCAATGTTTCAAGAATGAAACTTTTTTTTGGGGGAGATGGTGGCACTAGGCTACTTTCTTTGAGGAACATTTCCCCAAAGGACCAACTTCAATGCCATGAAAAAAATTGATCTTTCCCCAAGAGGAAATGACAAATGTTGCCCCATTGGGATTTCCCCGTGAGGAAAACTAATAGAGTCACCAATTTTTAGATTAATGTAGTTCACTATGGAATAGTTGTAGTTCAATTCCAAAAGTTGTAAATTCTTTATGAAGATCTTTATAAACATATGAATAGTTATAATATAATTGAAAGAACAAGCGAATAATAATTCCTTGTAATTGTATGGTTTTAATAAACCAAATATTCTTCTTTCATTTTCCCAAATTAGCTAATTTTTTAAAAGAATTGTGGGTTTCTCAAGGAATGGATGTTCCTTAGGGAGGCAAGTTAGTTATAAAATATAGAAGTATGTGTAGAAAAAAACTTTGTGAAACCTCACACATTGACATTTTGGAAGGGCAAACAACTATCTAAGATTTAAAAACATTATAAAAATGCAATTATAAACAATACATTTCATTCCCTTAATGGTTTCCCATCTTCAAATTATTTGCCTTTGAAGATTAACCATTATACATACATTACATTCTATCAAAACATTAAAAGACTGCATTGCAAACAAATGAATGTTCCATGGGCAAGTTGATTATCGACTTCTAAACTTGGTAAGTTGATTGGGGAGTTGTCATGGATTGGGAGTCAAATTATGGTTCCCCACATGGGTACCTATTATGGGGAACATGCAAAACAACTAGCTTGGTCCATGTTGCAACATGATACCAACTCAAAAATATGATGAAATGGAAAAACCAATGAACACTATTACTAGTTTTATTTTTGTTTCATGATGTAACTCCCTTAGCCAATGTTTCCATCAGCCAGGGGATGATATGGCATGAAAAAAAATGTGACCTACAGCAAAATGAAAAAACATTTAGAAATCAACCATTCTCCATGAGAAGCATTGAATAAGTACATCCTTGAGATGGTAGAATAAATGAAGCCAATTGATCACACAATATATTATGGCTTTCATCATCCCATTGTTTAATGAAGTCCACCTCTAGTGTTTGAAAAAACAAGGCCACTTGTGCTTCCTTGTGCAATGGTTCCCACAAGTTCAAGTGAACAAACCTACCCAACTCATGACACAATAAGCTCCAATTTAGAAAGTTTATTGTTTTCCTTGTAGTCATTTTTAGGATGTTTTGATAGCATTGATACAACTTGTCCATTAAACCATACACAAAAGGGAAAATATTATGTATATTTGGTTTCTTTCTAATCAAGCCAATCCATAAATTCAACAATTTACATATCCCTAAACCCTTCAAATCCACAATGAATAGGGCATCCACTAGATTCACTAGTGTAACCCATGTATTAACTAAAATTTCTCAAAAGAGATGATGAAAAAAAAATTCACATCATTGTCAATGGCATTAGTGTCGTTTTAAACACACTTGATGTTGTTGAAATTAATTATAATTTCATTGTTTTTAAACAAAAATTTTACATCCACCTTCTAGCTACCCTTATATAATTTTTGCAATTTTTTCCACTTGTTAATCACCATGCACACCAATAACATACCCCCACAAGAAGATTTAATAGGCATTGAAACAGACCTTGGGGAATTAGCATAAACTTTTCAAAAGATGTTCTCAACAAAAACACATGGGGAATTTCATTAAAATATATATTTGGAGAACTCCCTAAAACAAGCTCCTTGGGAAATTCCTAAATAATAACTCCCAAGGAGTTACTCCCTAAGGGAAAATCTTTGAACTGATTCTTTGATAAACTTTGGTAAATTTGTTCCTTGAAAAACTTTTGGAAATTCATATTACAAAGAACTCCAATAAACTTGTTCTTCATGGAACTTTTCAAAATTAACTCCATGGAAACTAGTTCAAAAAGTCTCAATATGGAAGTTCCCTGGGGAATTATTTTATGGCAAATCTTTGAAATTTTAAGACAAATGGTTCTTCAAATAAATGGATGGATGGGAATAAAAAGGTATTATTTCTTGGATGATGTTCCTATAGATTGTAAGTTTATGTTGGAGGCTTCAAGAAAGGCAACTCATTCTTGTGCCAATTGTTGGGGTGTAGATATTGGCAAGGGTTTTTTGCTTTTAAAGGTTTTGCTTTTATCCTTAATGGCAAGAATATCTTCTTAGTTTTTTATGGGATACAACTCATAATGTGCACCTTTTTTTGCCTTTGCATCCCTAGATATATTTGCATTTGAAGATTTTAATTGTTGTTGAAATGATATATTCCCCTTTACGATTTTAGGGTTTACCTTCAAAGACTTTAGTTGCTAACTCTTTGACCCTTCCCCCATCAGCATGTTTTTTAAAAGTTTTTGTTTATTTTTCACCTTTGCATACCTATGCCTATCAAGCATTTGAGCGGGTGGCAATTACATGGGTGGTGGGAGCAATGTCTTTGTGTGGGTGGTTCCTGAGGTTTTCAAATAATGACATCGCAAAAAATTGGGATGTATTGATTTGGTTGCCATTCCCCAAGGATGGTCAATTTTAAGAATCACATGGGTGTGCATTGAATATTTGGCTAAGCTTGTGTGTTTAATTGCATTTTTATGTGCTTCCTATTGATCATTTTGCATGGCAAGATCTTTTCAATATTTGTTTATAATTGTGGGTTTACTTTTAATTGATTGTATCATCACATCAAATTACACAATCTTTGAAAAAGTTGGGCCAATTGGTGTGGTGTTGAACATTAAAGTAATAATGGGTGAGACCTTAGGGTACATTAGGGTTCTTACCAATGGGCGACATGGTATAAATAATAATTAGTGATACCTCCCTAACAAAATCCCCTTAAAATAAAAGGTTTGGTGTGGCTTTTACAACTTGTCCAACTTCAAAACTCCCTTGAAAATGACAATTGAAATGTCAACAAATATTTCCTAGCCATTCTCTTCAAAGACAACATAAATTTTAGCCTTCTTTCTGGTATTTTCATTGGTGTTTACCTTGGAATCCATTCATAGTAAAAGGAATCACGAGCACCAAAATTGAAATCCTTACCAAGGACCACATTTTACACATGTCCTGCATGGATTAGTCTATTAAATACCAAAATTATATTTTAAATATAATTTTTAGGACTAAATATCAATATTGAAACCAAACATGACTCATATTTTATTTTCATTTTTATTTATTTTCATGAGGACCTAGATTATAGTCAAAAGTACATTTTTGTTTTTAACCATGATTACAAATTTTGAACCTTTTTAACCATTAAGGATGTTCAAAATTGAAATTAACAACATTTGTTTAAAGGGTTCAATACATATGCATTTTCAAATATAAACACATGTGGCCCTTCTTATGAAATATATTAGAGCCCACAATAAAATTGAAAACATTTGGTGAACGTTTGTGTAACAAAAAGCATGTTCAAATTTATAGTCTTTAAAACAACCCTATCAACAAGTGTTTTGTGTATGACAAAGGATTCTAATAACATAATGAAACGACTCCAAATTTGTAGGATATCAATTTCATGAATAAACAAGCAAAACCCCAAAATATGAAAGAAAAAATCATTATATATAATTATTGATGATTTTTCAAAGTAATAGAGGTGCAATTTTCACTACAATCAACAAATGATTTGGCTCCTTTTATTGTGAATGGACCCCTTGAACATTATTTCTTTTATTGGTTCTATGACAATGGTCTCCCTAGCCTTTTCCACAATAATGTCCTCCCTTGTGATTTCCTTGAAGATGTCATGTTTGTCTTCTCCTCGACCTTGTGCTCCTTAATTTTCTCCCCAATCTTGCCCTTGAAAGCACCTTCTTTGCCTAAACCCTAAACTACTTTCACGACATCATCATGCACAATTTCCACCATTTCTACATTAGTTGCAATTTGTTTCTTGCCATCCTTTTCCCATTGAAACCTTCGTTAATTTTCATCTCTCTATCTAGGTTTTCCTTGACCTCTTCCCCTCCCACTGCTTCCTCTAAAGGATGTATGTGCATTTCCACTTTGTCTTGTCGGCCTTCCCTATAGGGTGATGCCAAACAATATCCATTATATTTAATTGTCATGTTTAGGCCATCAACTCTACATCCCTTTTGGGTGATATTGACCACTTATGGTATCCCTCTCCCAAATGTTTCTTCAACCTTAGGTTATTCCCCAAGATGAGAAGTTTTGTTCAATTTTGAAAAGATTGAATCCATTGGGGCTTTTGACATTATGTGAAATGATTTTGCTAGGTGTTGCAATACAATTGATTTGGACACAAGGGGTAGTTGTAGATGAATGGATGGTGGGATTGGACATCAAGGTGAAAGCATGATTGGGGGAGGCAAAGTACTGTCCCAAACGGCAGTTTTCCATAATATCAATAACAAAATATTCAACGCCACAATGATTTAAGAATATAATGAAAATTAAATGATAGAATCATAATGTTTATGAACATACTTTCCTATTTCTAAAAACATTTTGAATTTGGATACAATCACATTGTACTTTGATTGTATTTTTTTCTTTTCAACTAATGTCCCAAAATATAATTTACCACATCACATGGAGTTAGTATTATACAAATTTAATGTTTTTAAAAAATTAATATTTTCCATTAACCAAGACATCTTAATGTATGAGAAAACCAAAAAAATATGCTTATGAAACATCATATTGATTTGGGATAATTTGGCAAAAATCTAGTATTAAAAAAAATGTCCATTGAAAGGACCACATAAAAAATCAATATTTTCAATTTGAAGTTTGAACATGAAATGTTCTTATAAATATGCTTGAGGGAATTGTGTTGTTAGATTTTTAAAAACTTCAAATCCATTGGTTGAAATGACAATTTCAATTCATGATCATAATAGACTAATTGTTTTTAAAAATTCATGTGTATTGACACTTACACCAAATTAACCAAAATTTTGACATGCCTTAAGTCATGATCCAAATGCACAAGTACAATGGACAACTTAATACCTTGAAATTTTCAGAATGAATTTGGTTTGAAACTCCAAATTATGCATTCATTTAGGTAAATCAATGTAAATTTCATTGCAAATCCAAGTCAACATGGTACTAAATGAGGTTAAATTCAACAAAGATATGTTGTAGCATCTTAGTCATTTAATTTGAAAGTAAAATCACATTGGTGCACGGGACTTTTAAAACTACAAATATGTCCAAAATTGCAACACCTTAACATGTTTTCACCCATTAAGCAAATAAATCCATCTTTAAATGACTATCCAAAAGTCATGCCATGGCAATTATTATAACATTCATATGCTCCCACAAAATAAGGTCATGAATTGCATCAAAACCAATGCATTATAAGTAGTCAAGTACATCCATCACACAATGATGGGAAAATTCAAGAATAAACTATGGTAGCCTCGGGGAGACATTTCCATCTTAGTAATAAATTTCAAGGAAACAAAATAATCTCCTTAAAAGGTGATAGAGGATACAACACAATCTCTTAAAGGAAATTAAGGAGACAAAACAATTTCTTTGAAAAGATCAAGAAGATGACCAATCTCTTGGGGGGATTGAGGAAATGATGTGTGAGGTTTAGGGTTATCTTTCTTCAAGGAGATGGATTGGTGAAATAAATAAAGATTGGGAAACATATGGGAGAGTTTTAAAATCTGCTGAAAATCAAATTTTTTGAAGACCATCATCATTCCTTTCAGCAATTTCCCACAAAGGTTTGATCAACAAAAGGTTCCCTTGACTAGAACACATGCCACACTTCTTTGCGTTTTTAGACCACTTTCAAATTGCTTGTATAGGTTCATTAATTCCACAAACTTGGTTATCATCTATGAATCAATCTTTCACAAGTATGTGTTTGATTTGATATTCTTAATGAATAACTCAAATTCATTGTGGAAGGTGACAAAATCCCTTAGCATCCGAAGTCGTAAGGAAATTTTACATGCGACAACTCAATCACATTACATGTCATTTCATTAAAACGTTCAATGCCAAGGTTGTTGAACCCTTCCCAAGGATTAGTTAATAGTTTATAGTCCCAATTGCTTTAAAATGCATGCCATTATGGGATGTGTTTCTAGCGGTGGGATTATATAAAAATGTTCCCAAAAGCACTTTATGTAACTAACATGTCAATTGCTTGGTCATTTGTTGAGTTTGTTAAGATCATTTTCCTAATGTTAGAAGGGGATTCACCCATTTATCGTCCTCCTTCTACATATTATGGAATGCCATCCCTTGCACTCTAGATTTTGGGGGAGGAGCTGTACCCAAAGAACATACTAAATGTGCCATTCAAACAACTATTCACCCAATTGTTCTTAAGGTATGCAACACATATCCATCTATTTTTTGAACCCCCTGGAAGAACACCATGCTTCCTAAGCTTGATAGATCACAATGACCTCTTCACCAAACTTCCTTAATGAGAAACCTTTTTGTAACATAACAAGAACAAGTTTTTAGATATTTGATATAATTTTAAATGATTTCCAATCATTGAAAAATTGAGCCTTCACAAGAGTTAAGGAAAAATTTCCATCTCCTTAAGAAGTCCCATGTAAACTAAGCCATTTCTTTAGATGTCCCATGGAAACTTATATGAGGAGATGGACAAGGCTTTTTGAAAAATTCCAAGGATACATAGTTAAGGAGATGAATTAATTCTTCTTAAGAAGCCTCCAAGAAACTTATTTGGGGAAATGGATTAATTTCCTAGGGACTTCACCTTGGAAAGTGATTGCAAGTCTCAAGGAGACCAATCCATCTTCATGAGAATTGTTTCGTTGGGGACTTCTTGGGCCACTTTCAGGACATTAGTCCATCATTCGTACTATTCAATTGGTTATTTGACCCCAAGGAGAACCCTAAAAGAGATTTGCAAGAAACCCAAGAACAAACACAAAACAATTGACAAAACAAGGCCGAATGCCAACAAGGTAAAATAAATAATCACTGTTCCTTATCACAAAATTAAACAAGTAACCATAAATAAGTTTTAATATATTGAAAGTAGAATTTCTTATTTATTTACTGATCAACATGAAGACAATCTTTATTTTTATCACAATGACATTGATTAATCACATATTTAATATGTATTCAAATAGATTTTTAAAAAATAATTATACCTTTTACCCTACTTTTTAAATTATTCAAACTTGTACAAGTAGTGAAAGTAGATGAATTATTGAATATTCTCCATTTTCAACATGATGTAGGTTTAAACTATACTTGTAAGTTCTCAATGTTTAAATATCATAATAGAATACATCAAACTTATAATGGACCAACTTTACCAATCATTTTCAAACATACTTGTTATCAACTTTTATTGTGCCAAAGTTTTTCAAATTTTGTAGTCACTTCACTATAAACTCAAAAAAAAAACACTATTTTTTTATTATGTTATTTTCAATTATTTTCTTCTACTTGTGTCAAAAATTGGACCATTTTTTGACTATTTTTTAAAACTACTTTTTAATGTATATTTTATCATGCTTTCACCCTGCCAAGATCTTACCATCTATGAGCTATAATTCCTATTGAATTCATCATTATCAATTTTCGTGTTAAGGAGGTTCATAAATGGTTGCATCTAAAGGTTTGAAAAAAGGTTATAATACACCCTAGGATATGTTTGTATTTTTTTGTGCATAATCTTTGATCTATCATGACAATTAGAGTCCTTAGTTGAATTTTCATCCTTCCATGCTAATTAGGCACAACAAATGATGAATCGTACTAGAAGGTTTGAACGGGGCATTTTTCCAAACATGGTTGATCGATCAAGCTTGTATTTGATTTGTTGGGTGGTCACAACCTTTTATCCTCACTACTATTAATGTTCAATTTTTTGTTCATTGTCTTTTTTATTTCTTGAATTTCTTTCATTTGCATTGAGGCACATGTAACCACTTTAATACCCCTATTTTACAACTATTTAAAGAATGGAATGGATGGGTGCAATCACGGTTGGGGTATAATAACATGAACCGTGACACCCATTTATCATGTGTCCGAAGTCCTAAATTAAGGACCTATCAAAATGAATGTTCTAAGATGTTAAACAATGAAAGGGGGATATGTATGTTTAGGCTTTCAACCAATAAGTGTTATAATGATTGATTCAAATCAATTGAACAAATTTTGAATGTCCTATTCACATATAAACAAAAAAGGAATGTAGGACTATTTAGACATTCCAAAATGGCATACTTTCATTTGGAATGCCAAAACCCTATTAAAAACATCAAATAATGTCCCTTTTTTTGCACCCATGTCTCCTATACTTCATTCCAAACATTGGAATGTAAATTTTACAATCAACAAAATTAATTTGGTTGTCCCTATTAATGCATATGTTTTATGAGAAAATCCAAGATTCTAGCATCAATTCCACAAAATTTGGTGATTTACCATATTAAAAATTATGTCATCATATAAAACATACTTTATTTATGGAGCAATTTGAACAAATATTGTTAGTCATGTTGAATCCCTTTTGGTGAAACTATGCAGTGGGACATGTTCTTGAGCCATTTTTCAAGATAGTTAAAAACATATTTTAATCATCCAAATCATAAAAAACACCACCATTTTAATCAAGAAGTATGTGAGTACCTAATGAAAAAAGAAATTCTACCAAATAAATTATTTTGTATCATTTTAAGTAATGTCTTGAAAGTGATTTTGAGGTGAATCATTCCTTTTGTGTACCTTAACCGTGATTGCACCTAGATGTGTTTAATTTCACATGATGAACTTGCACTGGTGTTTCCCCTTGCATTTGGTTGGCTTCCTAATTTTATTTATTAAGGCCAATGCTAAAACATTCAACTTCGTGGGCTTGATTGAACTTAAGAAGGGTGGTGGTTTAGGGAGTGGAATATTCTTGCAAGCTCCAATTGCTTCCCTAGGGTTATCATGTGTTTCCTCAAGGTTCCATTGAAACAAATGCCTTATTGTTCCCCATGCCCATTGAATTTGAATTGGATTATGAAATTTCCTTCACAATAGTTGCAACTATTGGCCAAGGTTGCAATTTTTTATGACTTTCACCTTTCACAAGGCATGCACAACCAATGTTGATTAAGCTTGACTTTGGATCCCCATATTTATCAAATCATGGGCATTCGTATTTGGATTCTTTCATTTTCCTACAACATCATTCGCTCTTTTAACTTCCCATCAATCTTTTCAACTTTCTCTCACCACTTATTTGAAATGTACCAAAATAACACCCATGTGTTAGGTAACATTATCGTGCTTTGTTCCCTTATTCACTCCTTGTGCCAAAAATGCAACATCCTATATTCTAGAAGATCTAGGGTGGTTTGATGACCAACATGACACCAACACATCAAGGACCCACCTTTAAACATTGTCCACATTTAACATGACTAAAAAACAAACTTTCAAAAAACATTAAACTATAACAAATATATAAGAAATCAACTTGCATTTAAACATGAATGTGATTTGCAACAAACTAAAACAAATTTGCAAGGAGTATGCAAGAGATTTCAATTAAAAAGGTGATTGAAAACAGATGACATGGAAATTAAACCAAATGATGGTCAAACGATGCAAAATTAAATAAAACACAATAAACCTTGATGTAATTGTGAACATGATTGGTCACAAACTAAAACAATTAAAAGAAATGAACTTGTGTATGCAAAGAAAGTGGATCGATGCAAATAGATATCAAGCTCTCAAAACAACAAAGATGATTTTTAAAAATGCAAATGCAAATGCAAATGTGATGTGTGAATATAATTTGACAACACCCTTAAACACATTGCTAAATGGTGTCCCTAGGGCTAATGGATTTCCTTAGGAAATGAAAAAGAATGCTTCAAAAGCTATGATGACACCTTGAAAGAAATTGTTCCAAAAATTAAATCGTTGGGCAACATTCTAAAATATCAAATGTACCTTTACATAAATATGATGAAAAATGACAATGATTTAATTAACTAGTGAAATGCTATGGTCATTATTAGACAAATGAATTATTGGAATGGTGATGCATTGATATATGATTTTGATCATGGGTAGCTATTAGGAAACTATCAATAATTGGTATTTGCAAATTGACAATGTTGAATGCATATTTTTGTGCCCAAGGAATATGATTTGGGAAAGTTTGTTTAGTTGAAAACTAAATATAGTAAATTCCTTAAACAAATTCAAAACTACACATCCCTCAATTCAAGCGGAAGAGTTAGTGTTTAGGGGAAAAAGGTTATTTGATGAATATAATCATTAATCTTGGGAAGGTCAAGTAGTTTTGAAGCGAAATAGTGTCTCCTTATTGGAAGGAGGGTGACCCAAGGAGCAATGGTGTCTCCTTGGCAAGGAGAGTGGGTGTTCCCTAGGGAATGGAAGGAGACTTGGAATGTCAACGTCTTTCTAGTGGAAGAGTAAACACTCCATGAAAGGAGATTCCTAGGAGTGATGGCATCACATTTCCTTGATGTGGAAAGTACCAATTCTTTGGGGGGGAATGGAAGGAAATATCGAGAAGGGAGGGAGACATGTCACAAGGGGTTTGAAGTTCCAAAAGGTAACATTTTCTATGGTGGGGAGGACTCAAGTAGGTTGGGGTTGGATGTCTCTCGAGTGGGGAAATGGAGATTGTAGTGTTTTGGGCTTCTCTCAAAGAGGAGGTGGGGGATGAGGTTTTTTTGAGGAAGGCTTGGGTGGCAAGAAGTGGGGGGGTTAAGTGGGGGAAAAAAAAAGGCATTGGGGAAGGGGGCATTGGGTTGAGGAAAGCAACGAATTTGGTTAACTAAGGGGTGGTTAACAAGGGATGGTGTGGTGTGGGTCAGGGCATTAGAATCTGAAAACACAATTGTCAAAACATGCTGTAGACCATGTTGCAATTAATTCATTGGCCTATTTAATACTTGCTTGATAAAATTGTGTTAACTTGATAAGATCAATTTTCGTAAGGCAAATGTTTCAAGGCCCCCCTTATCAAAATAAGGGCATGCAAGGTGAGAGCTGAGCTCAAGATTTATTTTGATAATGCTCTTGCCCACATGCTTTCGATGGTGCAAGAATTGGAGAGAATCAAAAGGAGTGGGGACTTTATGTTTTTCATTCCCCTTTCGGTGAAAACAGAAATAATTGCACAATATAATGTGCCCTCCAATTACACTACAAAAATCCTAAGAGACAATTTAGTTCATCCCCCCCCTCCCCAAATTCCACCTTCCCTTGTTGTAATTTTGGAACGCTATCCAAGGACATAGGTTATATTGAAATTGGGCCAAATTCTTTGACCAATTCTATGCCATTGGCGTGCAACAATCCACCCATAATAACATTGAGTAACACAAATACAAAGTCAAAAGAGGAGTCACATGTGCAAGGAGTGGAAGTCCTAACCTGAATAGGTATATGTAGTAGGTAATTAGCAAGGCAAATAGCCAAAGTATGGGAGCACCCATTCGTTGGATTTCCAACAACTCCCAACAACCAGCTCAAGCTGATTATCACATACAACCAGTGATCTTTACATCCATAACATGCTAAACAAGTGTTGAACATGGATTTCTTTTCATCCATACATAGAAAGGATTTGAGTCACTTTGTCCACACACAGAATGATACATACAACTTTAATTTGCCCTATAAATGGGATGAAAAAAAGGTCCAATCAGAAAGAGACACATCAACCCCCTAGAGCTGGTTATGGCTGCTCAACTTAAGTTAATATTGGTTTTAGACTTTTTAAGCACTATGGATATTCTCTTTTTTTTTAAATAAAAAAGAGGCATTCTAAGCATTTTAAGCATCCTTCTATATTGTTGGCTAGTCATGGGAACTTGATGTAGAATTTGGCAATTGTCTTAAGAAAATTTCAAAATTTGGCAATGAAAAATAGAATTAAAAAATATAATAAAATCAGAATTTTGAAAAAAAATGCCAACTAGTGAGAATTTGGCCCCCCAAGAGATCAAACAAACAAATGCCACTCATGCAAATGTATGGACTATGGACCTTTTAAACTTTTGGCCTCACATGTTTTGTTTGATCAAACATGCAAAGAGCTGATTGTTTGTTTTTTTTCAACAATTCAAGGTGTGTATACTAGTTGTACTAATGTTGATCATGATAATTATTTTCCTTGGAAGTTAGCATGCACAACTTCTAAAGCTCCAAAACCTTGTTCAAAGGTTAAGGGCAAAAGTAATAGTATCTCTTTGGTTATGATGAGATATTAAGAACAACTTCCACAACGGTGTCACCACATCAACCTCATATTGGGGAAGAACAATGTTGATGTATCAATGAGAGGTTTGAAGGATAGGTCAAAAAACATTGGCAATTGTTCATGAGCTACATAAAAACTAGCATTTCAAATGGTAAAAGGGCACACATGACACATTATGGCATGTGTTTTGGTATGTTCAATTTATAGAAGCTAGTACCCATAAGGTCAATGTGCTGATTGTAAACATGCCAATGAAATGAGTATTGAAAGATCAAAGAACATTAGCTTGATCTTGAAGCATATTGGGAAAAAATCTGATGACAAAAGGAACATGTGGAAATTTACCACATCCCGAACCACACTCTTAGGCCCAAGCAAGAAACTATTCTTGAGCTTCATGGGCATTGAAGAACTCGTTAAAAGGAATGGTGAACAAGGTGTGATGGTGCAATCATTCTAAAATTAAAATTACAACAAGCATTTTATACCTATGAAATGGTTCAATGAGAAAAGATATCTGCAAGCTTGAAATGGCAAAGCATGCATACACCTTCTTGAATTAATTATTGTTGAAAAACAAAGGTGCCATTGTCAACATGGGTTACAACCTCTACTAGGGATAGGCATTGCTTAAGCAAAAACCTAAATGTATATATAGTTGAAGGCATACTCACCAGGGCCCTTCCCTAATTTGAGGGTCATAGCCTTGAGGGCAGTGCTAGCCTAAAGGTATAGGCTCGAAAATTATGGGGGGCTCTTGGGAGCAAGCCTTCCCTGGCTTTAAAGCATGAAGGGTTTTTTATTTATTCAAATGGTGGATAGTGATCAGCAAAAGGGTCCTTCAAGTAATGGACCACTCTTCCATGTGGGGGGGGGGGATATGCTTTGAAGTACAAAGAAAAAAAAACATTCAGAGTGCTTTATGATATGTTGTTGAGGGGTAAACACTTAACACCTGTGATGGATTGTTGAAGGACCCTCAACATAAAATAAGACCTAAAGATAAATTTTAAAATGTAAGCAAATGTACAAATTAGGAACAAGTTTCATGCACTCTATTTCATTCCCAATTTCCTCAAATGGAGAGTGATTTCACTAAGTCAGTTCAATGGTTCACACCCGAAGGAAAAAAAAAATTGAAAAAAGTGGAAAAAGAGAGAGAGAGAGAGAAGTAAAGTGATCACAAATATCATGTGAATGGCAAACCAGACATGCTATTCCTCACATGTAAACTGCTGTGCATGGTACAATCAAGGTAACCCGTGATCAAGGTGGCCGCCAAAAAGGCACTAGTGGTCACAAGAGTTTTAAAGTCTTTGGAGAGCAAATCCATTTCAACATCAAAATAATTCACAAAAAACACGAAGTCAGAAAGTCAGCAACAATTTTCTTTACACATTTGGGATGTGGAGTCTGGTAGACTCAACTTCTTTGTTGAACAATTTTTCACAAGAGATGGGGAATTTCAGGCCATGGGAGTTGTAACTTGTAACTAGATCAGCACACCCACATGCATACTTGCTATGTAGGCCACGAGAAAATCTATACTACTTACTACAAATGGATGCTGCTGGGGAATGTAATTATGGTAGTACCTCGTCTGCTTTGACACATGTCTGTTGAATAATTACTTAATTAATTAATTTTGAAATGAAAATTTCAACAAATAGAAATATTCTTGAAGATTCAACATTTTGTTTCACAACTTTTTTTTAATTTAAAAAAAAAATCATAAAATTTTCATCATTTCTAAAAATAATATAATTCGTGTCAAAGCTGCCAAGGAAGGAAGTAGGGTAGTTCACAACTGAGTGGACCCCCCGTACACCCATTGTGAATCCAACTGCTCAGATTCATATCTTTTGGACGAGCTTTACAACTCTCATGTATGTAATGAACTTGGAAGCGAGAGAGTGAACCAACAGCCACCAGTAGTGCACCGGCCTCAACAGACCAGTGTTCACCGAACACCTAATAAGCTAGTCCACAATCCATTTGAAGCCCAATACAACTCAGTGCCTTTTGTGTCTTATGAGGTAGGTCTTCACCCGGCTCACCCCTCTCTCTCCCCCAGTGTTGTGCAGTTATTTGCTTTTTAAATAACCGGAGGTTCTCTTTCTTAAGGAACTCAGATGAAAAAACCCACTGATTTCAATTGTTTAGGAAACAACCCGTAATTAGAGAACCACTGGTTACGGGTATTTCAATGCCATCAAAGAACCAACGGTTTTCGTGAAAGAACCAGCAAAAAATGGACCAGTTAGAAAGGCAGGTTTTTTGAATTTTCAAAAAGTTTGAGAACCAAGGTTCTAGGTCAAAACCAAAATTGATTTGAGTTTTGAACCCTTGTCAAGTAAGTGAGTATATACCTGGGTTGATAACCGGTTGATATCTGTAACGGATTCTAATACTCGCACAACACTCAAATGGCTTTGCAAGGAGACATTAAGGGCCACAGTGAACCAGCACCCACCAGTGCACCATCCACTGGATGCCTGTTATGACTCAGTTGTGGATGATCCTCAACTGAGTTACTACCCGGTTTCATCTTGGTAACCCATTCTATAAGAAGTAGGTCTAACATATAGATAGACAGGTAGGTAACAAAATAGGGGACTACTAGGTACGTAGATAGTTTATACATAGTAGGTAGGGGCTGTTTTTACTACCTACCTAGTTGGTAGGTAGTAAATAAACCAACTGAGCTAACCACCATGGTTAGCTAGTGAACTGGAACCCAACAGAAAACTGTTTCCTGAGCACATATCATTCATCCTTGATGGTGCACTGGTGGGTGCTGGTTCACTGTGGCTGACATTAAGCACTCTAGATTAAGCTCATTTCCAGCTCATGCCATCTCCCTCTCTCCCTAGGGCAAATTCTATCATGCAAAACACAAGTCTAAATAACACGAGCTCTTTGCAGACCGAGTGCTTGAGGATTGATCTGTGTTCAGCTCATGAACTTCATTTTTTGTCCAGTACTGGAAATCAAAGAGTCCAAGTTTTCAGGTACCTTGGTCCCAAGTCCCAACCCCATCCCCCCTACCCCTTCTTGCCTTTGTTTGTTCATATGAATAAAGAAACATGAAATCACGGATGTCCTTTTCTTGTCGGTTTTAACTCTTTAAGTCTTCTAGAGTAGCTTCTACCGACCATTGGGCATCATATCATGAACTTGGGTGCACACTAACATGACTTCAATTCGGTTGAATAGAATTTGTAATCCTTATTGTGCTCATCACTCATTTTTGCCTACACTAATACCCCTCTCTTCAATCATGAGTACATGGGTAACTATTAGACATTGCATGAAAATGTTAAACAACTCATTGTTGTTCCATCCTTTAGGCGACAAATGTTAAGGCTTTGCAAAAGTATTCATAGCATTGAAATCTTTCTTTCAAAACATTTATTGAGTTATTAGTATTCCCCCCAAAACCTCAACAAAATTCTAAAATATGACTCAAACTTTGCAAACTTCATGGTTTTGTGATTTGGGATTTGAAGATTCCTATCATTATTAAAATTTCTTTAAGAATCCCCACATCCCCAAAAAAAGGTTTTGTTGTTGGGGGGAGGTGGGGGGAGGTGGGGTTATTACATGTTCTCATCACGTTCCCTTTAAATTCCCCAAGTTGTTCCCTAAAGCGTTCCCAATATCACCTCAATTTCCTAGGTATGTATCCAATTTTTTATTTTTTTTCAAAATTTAATAAAGGGAATGCGGCGTCGCTACTGTTCCATAGGTGGGCCGACTATTCCCCAACTATTATTTCTTTTCTTCTTTTATCCTTTGACGGCTGTGCCCCCACCCGCCCTGTAATGTCCTAATTATATGATCCGACCCGCCAATCAAGCGACATTTAGGATTTTCTGGCCAATAATGTGCCAGATGGCCTCCTCAAGGCTCAAGTTGGGGGGGGGAAAAAAAAAAAAAAGGCAAAAAAAAGGCCAAAAGAAAAAAGACAGGCGCATTTATAGATACCTACCTAACACATACGTAGATACCTACCTACCGGCTGCCTGCCTACTGCTGACATGTCGGCTGCAACCTATTACCGACCCCTATTGGAATTCGGTGCCCGGTTTCATAACCAATCAGGTGACAGAATGATGACGTGTTCATTCTCCATTGGGTGTGTGGCTTATATTTACTACGTGGCCGAATTCCTGTGTGGCAGTGTTCGTCGAGTCGCTATTGGGTGGAATTGCGCAGATGTTTTGTGTTATCCAATCAACGGCCAGAGTTACCGACATGTCAACATGGGACATTAGGTGTCGAATCCAACCCACTTGTGTACCGATTGAAACAAAATATTTGGACGGTGTGGACGGTGCAGCCTTGCTGACCTTTTTACACCGGTACTTACAGCCCACCTCTGTTTCGGTTTTCTTTCTTTTTTTGGGGTTTTGGAGGGGCCGGGGGGGGGGGCGGGGGGGTGGGGGGAAGGGGAGACGGAAGGTGATGGGAATGGCTTTTTGTTCATGACCGCCCACCTTTCCAGTC